>Ga0209608_1000012_pt1 | contig 198411 bp, 194 predicted proteins | sample AD_UKC130_MetaG_FD_184428 | JGI IMG/M metagenome (GOLD analysis project Ga0209608, IMG submission 184428) | Active sludge microbial communities of municipal wastewater-treating anaerobic digesters from Canada - AD_UKC130_MetaG (SPAdes) (version 2) | ecosystem: Engineered > Bioreactor >...
AACACCTTTTCTATTTTGGTTATTTTTAGTCATATTTAAACCTGACAGAACAAATGTCTCTCCCTCTTTTAAACGAATAACCGAACTTGCCTCCCGGGTTCGAATAACCGGAATCTGGTTGTTATTTCCAGCCTGTTTCCATTCCACAATGCTGCTAACCTCAGCTTTAACAACAACAGTGATCACATCGTCTTTATTAATTCTTGGAGTTACTGTTAAAATCGTTCCAATTTCGATATATTCAATTTTATAAGTAATTCCTTTATCTGTAACATCTGAAGTGATAATCGGATACTTATCACCAATAAAAATTCTTCCTTCCTGACTATCCGTTGTTGAAATATTCGGATTAGCCAACAATTTCGCCTTACTTTGCTCCTCAAGCGCTTTTAAAGAAATCTCCGTAGTTGGTTTTGTAAATGTTAGATTTCTCCAATTAATCTCTGTCGATGCCAATGTCTCAGGCCAACTAATCCCAAGTTCGCTTGCTGCCGACTTGCTAATTTCCTCTACTCGCGCTTCAATATTAATTTGGGGCATTTCCTGGTCTAAACGCTCAACAATTTCTACAATATTTTGATGTTCTAAAACACTGGCTTTGATCGTCAATTGATTGGTCCGTTTATCAATTCCGATTCTCTCCAGGGGTATAACAACTTTCAAAGCTTCGACAATCTGATCAACATTAGCATAATTTAATTGATAGGTTCTCGTCTCTTTCGTCTCAAAATTAGCAAATGTCTTTTCGTTCCCAATCAGCATCGTCCGGTTATTTGGAATCCATCGAACTGAATACCCATAGGTTTGGGCTATCATTTCGATGGCTTCTTTAACGCTAATCCCATGCCTTAACTTAAACGTAGCTTCCCCTTTAACGGAAGGATCTATCAATACATTCATATTACCTATTTCGGCTAGACTTCTGAAAACATCGCGGATATCCGCTTCGTATATATCAAAATCGGATAATATGACAGTTTCATTACTTTCTCCCAATACCTGAATCGAAAGAGCCAAGACAAAGACTAATGCCAACCAGAGGAATTTCCATTTAACCTTTTGCATTTCATTTTACCCCCTTCTTCACTTTCTCCAGTTTCAACGTATCAGTCGGAGAAAGCAGGACTACATACTGTGGATTGATATCTGTAAGACGATACTCTGTTCCGGAAAGCCGATCCCCTAATCTTAAAAAGTGTGATTTCTGTTTGTATCGGATTATTACGAGCTGATCTCCAGGAACCTGTAAAAACCCTTTCCATACCGGTTTTAATATCTCTTCGGACTTAATCTCATCTTTATCCGTTTTATCGCCAGATGAAATAACATCCAATCCTCTACGCGACTGCTCCTGAACTATAGGTGGTGTTACATTCCTTGTAGAGTCATAGGGCGTTTTCCGGCTCATTGTCCGGACGATTGACGGAGGTAAAAAAGGATTTCGTGCAGACGACTCAATCACCGTATCCTCCGTTTCCACCTCCTGTTCCCCAGCTTTAACTTGTGTTTTTGGAACTTCGGTTCCGGTTTGATTATGAACTATTTCTTGTGCCGGTTGCTGTTGGGGGGTTTTCTGAGAAGTAGGCCATAGTAACCAAATGATAGCAATCAAACCTATCCCTAAAATAACATACGTTGCAGGACTTATCGTTGCTTGATTTTTTTCGGTAGCCTTCATTAGTTCACCTTCTCCGAAACTTGTTTGGTTATTAAGTCTAACGTTACACGGGTATTAACCAGATATTTTCCATCTTCTTCTGAAAAAAGACTGTTGACAGCAAGCTCGGAAACTACCAGAAAACGCTTGGCATCGGATAGCGATTTTAAAAATTGACTTAAACCGCTATAATTCGACTCTAAATTAAGTTCCCACTGATATACCGGATATTGGGGAAGAACTTTATGATGAAATACATCGGATTTACTTTGACAGCTCAGAATTTGGACATCACAACTTGAAGCTAATTTTTCAAGCTCTCGGACAAAGTTGGCTTGTCCTTCCTTATCCGGAATATATGACGATAATTTTTGCTTTTCATTGTTCAGCTCTTCATTCATCGACTCCAGATCCGGAATCAATTCAAGTCTTCTTTGAAGATCCTCTAATTCCCTTCCTTTTGCAGATTTTTCCTCCATAATCTTTTGGTTTTCATTATATAAATAGATACCTGACGCAATACTCCCGGCCAGCAACACAGAGACAACAATGATAAAAACGATATTATTGATAATCATTTTATTTTTTGGCATATTCCAACTTCCTCCCTGTGTCAGTCATGAACTCAAAACTATACGTGGTAAGGCCGGAATCTTCATTTTTCTCTTCATCTATCTTTAACAGTTTGACTTCCTGAAATATCCCCGTCTTCTTTAAATTATCTAACAAATCACTGATTATTACAAAATCGAGAGTATGGGCCCTAATCTGGATTTTCCCATCAGTCCCCAGCTTCAGGTTTTCCAACCAGATATGCTCGGGCATCGCTGCAGTCATTCGATCAAGCAGCATGACCGGCTGATTATAATACCCTTCAATGGTTTTAACTTCCTTTTTAAACTTTTCGATCTCCTGCTGCAACGCCTCCGCCTTTTGCAGTAAATCTTTCTTGCTTTCCAAGGCTGTTAATTGTTGTTTAATGGATTGTAAATCCCGCTTGTTTGCGTTGATGGAAGTATATTCGAAAAACGCAAAACCGATGGATGATAAGGCCAAAACACCGCTAATAATCATTAAGAACAACCGTTTTGGATTAATTAATGGTTGCGGCCGATATTCCTGCGGTAACAGATTGATTCTCATGCGTCCAGCACCTCCCGAAGGGCAAGCCCAATGGCCACTGTATAGATGGGGAATTCCTCAACGAAATCGTCGCCCGTTCTAGTTGTAATTCCGATACCGTTAACTCCTTTATTCACCTTAATTTCCAGCTCATTTTTCATAAACGGTATCAAATTTTTCATCTTGGAACCGCCACCGGAAATATATACTTCCTTAATTTCTTCATTCCTTTGTTGTAAACGGTAATAATCGAAGGACCGGCGTAACTCCATCACCAATTCCTTCAAACTTGACTGCAAGGCAAAATTCACTTTATATGCATCCGACTCTTCTGAACCCGAAAAATCATATAAAGCATCCGCACATCTGATCTTGAGCTCCTCTGCCTCAGCAAAACTAATAAGTAATTGATCGCTTACCGTTGTGGTCATATGAGTACCGGCAATCGGTATAATCCGGGTAAAACGGGGAATCCCGTCTTTAACGATAGTCAAATCCGTTGTTCCCGCACCAATATCGACTATAGCTACGCTCCCCTCGATTTTGGTCTGTTCCATCCCCATAGCACGCATCAAAGCAAAAGGCTGAATATCCATTGCCAACGGCTGAATATCAGCTTCATCCAACGCCCGAAGATGACTGTGTAAAATATCATTATGGGCACAAACCAACATCACCTCAATGGTGTTTTGGTCTTTGTCTTCTTCAATAATTTCAAAGTCCATATTCACTTCATCAATAGCAAAAGGGATATATCGCTCAGCTTCCCACCGGATGGCATTGGCCAGCTCATCTTTTGTCATGAAAGGCATTTTAATATGCCGCACGATGACCGATTGCCCGGCAATGGCCACCACTGCTTTTTTTGGCTTGATCTTTGTCATTTGAAACAGCTCACGAATCACCCTGGCCACTTCGGAACTGTTGGTTATTACGCCTCCGGTCAGGGCATTCGTTGAGAAAGGTTGTATTCCAAATTTTGATATCTTGATGGATGCTTTATCCCTCACCAGCTCCACTATTTTCACCGAACTGGTGCCGATATCCAAGCCAATGCCAACGGATTTCGCCATAATATCTCCTCCTGAATTAAAGTTCACGCCAATTCTTATATGTAAACCCGTTTTGTTGTAAAAAGGCATCCAAAAAGTCCCATCGTTCTTTATCTGAAAGACGATGTAAGTTCACATTAGCATTATCCAATTTAATTTTTCCTTTTACAATTAAACCGCCAATGTCAAACGCTTTGTTCGAGTTATTCACGTGAATGGTATACCCATCAGGTGATTCATAATTGGAATAAATGATACCTTTGGAATTATAGCTGAAGTTGTTGAAATGATATGTACCACCATCGGCAAGAAAATTCACTTTACCATTTATATTCCAACTATCTGCTTTAAAGTGAACAACATAATCTCCGGTATAACCTGGCGCTTTCACAAAAATTATCGTTGTTTCTCTGTTAAGAGTGATATTTCTATCTATCTTTACTTCAGGGCTATTGACTTCAACAACTATCGTTCCGCCAGTATCTTGCATAGTTTGAAGTGTCGAAAGCAGCTGACTTTGTGGAATCTTCCTTTGGCCTGCTGTAAGTTTTTCAAAATCCAATTCCGGAAAAGGAATCTCATCCTGCCCTCCTCTGATGGGAGTATTATTAATGGTTCCATTATGGGTAATCGTTCCATGGGCCAGAAGTTCACCGCTGCCTCCTCCGTCACCGCCAAAATTTCTAGATATTGTCATATTTGAATTGGTAAAAACAGAGTTACCATTCAAGTTCATCCATCCATTTACCAATTCAATATCACCGTAGGCAAAAATAGCATGTTGTAATGCCGGATGGGGCCCATTATTCCCTGCATCATAATCAACTGCTACTGTCCTGCTAAATCGTCCCCTCGTCGCTGTAGATCTAAGAAGCGTACTACCATTTTGATTGACAGACTGTTCTATTCTTACCCTCCAGTTATCCGCAGTTGTATATTCAAAGCTGCTACCGAAAGATTGATTATCTTTTATCTTGGCTATAGCTATGGTTAATCCATCCTCCGCCCTCAATAGAGCAAGTTTTGACCCTTCCATCATGGATGTTACATTCCCTTGGGTCCGCACTCCTGTCATCACAACTATGGAGGTAACACCGAACATGACTAACGCAAATAAGACTAATACAAAGGCTATTCCCTTTTCTTCTCTAACTGCGCACATGAATTTACCCCCTCCAAATTATTATTTGGAATTACGTAAATATGCGGAATTTTCGAGAATGACTTCATTGTCATTAAACAATCCTTTTAGTACGATAGTTACAACTTTATATTTAGTATCATATGAAAATCTGGAATTTGCTGTATCAACATGTTCAGCGACTACAACAAATTCTCCGCTGCCTTCTTGGCGTTTCAAGCTGCTATCGTTCGGATCAATCCTGTATGTAACCGGGATACTATTGGAATTTATTAAGCGAATTTGGCTCGAAGTAGAAGAGGGTGAAGGCTCAATACTACGGGCTTCACGTATCTCCCGTATTAAGCTTTCCATGGCAAAATATATTGATTGCTCTGTCTCAAAAACATCACGATGCGTAGAAAATTGCTCTTGGAATATTTTTGCAAACCCCGTCAATCCGATAATAAGGATTCCGGTTATCAAGATAGCAATGAGCATTTCAACCAGAGTCATCCCAGACTGGTTTTTCAACCTACTCCCATTTCGTTTCAAACCAATCACCCCTTATTTCTTCGGAATCAAAGCGGTTCGCTCAACAAATCCGTTCAACCTTTCCCCTTGCCATGTAACTCTTACCCTGACCTGTTTAACTTGGGGATTGACATTTGTAGAAGTTAGCATATTATCGAAATTAGCGGATATATTTCCGATATTATACCCTTCCACCACAACACTGTATCTGTAAGTTAAATTCATATTCTTAGTAACATCAGCATTTCTCAAATTTATAATGGGCTGTAACGCTCTATTGGGCAGCGTATCATAATCCATATTTCGATATTGCTCGATAATATTTTCTGCATAAGAAACCGCAGTAGCCCTTGCCTCAGCATTAGCCCGTAAAGCCCTCATCTGCATAGGCATCATGCTCATTCCTATCAGTAAGAAGCCCATTAATGACAACGACACCATGACTTCGATCAGCGTAAAGCCAGAATCATTCCTCATTATTGCTCCTCCACGAACGGGCAATATGCCCTGTATTATAAATAGCAATATTTGTAGTTATGTTTGTTCCGCGAACCTGAATCGAACCCTGGTTTCTTCCCGTTTGGATATTGGTTACTCGACCTCTATTATCAAAAATTACCGAATTATTTGAGGTAAAATTATTCAGTCTTACTACAATATCGTTATTTCTCTCAACCAACTGAAATGGCACTCGAAGATTAGAGCTGATACTCCCGTTATTAGTAAGTAAATTGGTTTCAAAAGTATTCGTATTGACCATCCTAAATTCGACCAACGCATTCCTGGCAATTGCTTCCGCCCTGGCACTGCGCAGTTCCTGAATCAACCTCTCTCTCGCCGTCTCAGCTACATAAGCATTGGTACCACGGCTAAGATTAAAAATCGCAATCGCCGATACTGCACTTAGAATAGCAATTACCACCATTATTTCAATAAAGGTCATTCCTGCTTCGTTTTTTTTCACATCTCATCACCCCTTTACGGAATAATTGAGATCCATGGAAAATTGAAAGCGAAAAGGACAACCGATGTTATCGCACCCAAAGCAAGATAAGGACCAAAGGGTATGTAAGTCTTCCTTGTAGCACGATGTGTCGCAAGTAGTATCACACCAATAATGCTTCCAAAAAAACTACCGATAAAAAGGCTGTATATGACAACTTTCCATCCCCAAAATGCTCCAAACATCGCTAATAACTTAGCGTCTCCCCAGCCCATGCCTCCACGGCTGATAACAATGATCAATACAACGACGCCAAAACCAAGCAAAATACCAACTGCGGCATCCAGGATATGATCATAACTCAAGAGTAATCCCGCTATAATTCCGGGAAATGAAAGTACATTGGGGATAAGCTTATACTCTAAGTCAATCAATGCAATCGGAATAATCAAACCGATAAAAATCCACGCTTTCAATGTATCCAAAGACAATCCCCAGATACCATAAGAACCAGCAAACAATAACCCGGTCAACAGCTCAACCAACGGATACCGCCAAGATATTTTCTTTCCGCAGTTTTTGCATTTCCCACGCAATGCCAAAAAACTGAACAACGGAACCAATTCCGTTACACCTAAACGATGGCCACAGGCAGGGCAGGACGACGGCGGAAATACAATAGACAACCCTCGAGGTATCCGGTAAATACAGACATTCAGAAAACTACCGATAACCATACCAAAAGTTAATGCAACAATAAACTCCAATGGAATCTCCTAACTACCAATGATATTATTAACTTACAGCGTATGCCCATTGCTGCATATCGCTAAATTATCAGTCCCAATTAAATAGGCACCTGTCGATTTACCGACCGGGCACTTAGGTACCCTTTCCAGATAATTCGGAATCAAATCCCCTATAACAGCTGGCGGAAGGCCACCGTTTACATACATATAGCGACTGATTGCTTCATTTAGACTGGAAAGGTTACTCTTACATGTCGCAATGTCAGCATCATTCAAATTAACGAAAAACCTCGGCAAAACAAGGGCTGACAACACGCCAATGATAGTGATAACAATCAATATTTCAATTAATGTGAAACCTTGTACTTCCTGATAAAAATTTTGAACCATCAGGAAACTCCTTAGGATAACCCTATTTTAAATTTGGGAAAAGGGGGAAGAGGCCTTCCCCCTTTAAATTGTCATCACGGTAACACGTGACCGTTCGGGCATACAGCTGTCAAAGTAGTAGTATTAATATTATAACCACTACCATCTGTAGGGCAGTTCGGCGCCCGATCAATATACTTGGGAGCCAAATCACCGATCGCACTAGGAGCTTTACCATTATTATCAAATGCATATCGGCCAATCGCTTCATTTAAGCGGGACAAGTTCCCTCGGCAAGCAGTTTGCTCCGAAGCTGCCTTGTTGGTTAAGAAGCGGGGTACAGCAATAGCTGCCAAAACGCCGATAATGGTAATAACAATCAATAATTCAACCAAAGTAAAACCTTCTTGTCTTTTTGCCAATTTCATAAACATCTTTTTTTCCTCCTTTTAATTTTTTTATCGAAGAGTTGCTCCTGTTGAGATGTCAAACATGGGAAGCATGATAGCTGCGACGATAAACGCTACCACTCCGCCCAAACCCACAATGATCAAAGGTTCGAACATTGCGGTCAGGTTTTCTAAAGCATAACTCACCTCCTTATCATAATAATCAGCAACTTCCTCCAGCATATGATTTATATCACCGGTGTCTTCGCCAATGGCAACCATTTGTGGAACCATCACCGGAAACACGCCGCTTTCCAATAGCGGCCGTGCCAAACCTGTCCCCTGATTGACACTGGTTGCTGCATGACGAATTCCCCGGGCGATTACCGCATTACTTACCGCCCTCTGGACAATTTCCAAGCTTTGGAGCAACGGAACTCCGCTGTCCAATAAGGTCGCCAAAGTCCGGGCAAACCTGGAGATCACCACCTTTTCGATTAAATCCCCGACCTGGGGGAAATTAATCCAAAACTGATCCAACTTCTCCCTGCCTTTTGGATTATTGCCCATGACTTTATAAACCAATCCAAGGCCAATCACAAACACCATCAACAGATACCAATAATTTCTCAGAATATCGCTGACCATCACCAACGCTCGAGTGATACCCGGAAGTTGGGCACCGGAATCAGCGAAAATATTGACAAAAGTCGGAACCACAAATGTCAGTAAGATAATCACCACAGCAACGGCCACGACACAGATGATCGCCGGATAAATCAAAGCTCCGATAATCTTTTTTTTCAGATTATATTCCCGTTCGAAAAAATCATTGAGACGCTGTAAACTCAAATCCAATTTTCCGCTGGCTTCGCCAGCCTCAATCATGTTTACAAACATCCCGTTAAAAACTTTTGGAAACTTGGCTAGTGCAGTACTAAGAGGAACACCGCTTTCCACATCTTTTCGAATTTCCGTAATAATATGACGTAAATAGAGATTTTCTGTCTGTTCGTATAAGTTGTTAAGGCATACGATCATCCCCATACCAGCCCGGAGCATAACATAAAACTGTTTCGTAAAAAAGATTTTGTCTTTTAGATTCACTTTCCCCCGGACCGAATTTTCCTGGGTTTGCTGCTTAGCACTCTTGGTCAATACGGCTGATTCCTTGTCTGCCGGACCGAGCTGTACAATAAAGTAATTATCCTGTCTGAGTTTGGCAGCAGCCTCGCCCATGTTGGCCGCTTCGATGAATCCCTGAGAGGTCTTCCCAGACCGATCCTTCACCACATACTTGAAACTAGCCATTTATATCCCTCCGGTTATCCATGCCGGGATTCTTCCCCGTATTTTCTGAATTCTTCCTGATCCACAGCACGCATCAACGCTTCCGAGAAACTGACAATCCGCTGTTCATACAATCTTCTTAAATCCGAATCCAGCGTATGCATACCAAATTTAGCTCCAGTCTGAATCGATGTCCTGATTTGATGGGTTTTCCCTTCGCGTATCAAACTCCGGATAGCCGAATTGGCAATCATAACTTCCGTAGCAATGACCCGTCCTTGCTGATCTAAGCGGGGCAACAACTGCTGTGAAACAACCGCCTGTATTACCAAAGATAATTGCGTTCTGATCTGGGCTTGCTGGTTTGGCGGGAAAACGTCAATGATCCGGTCCACCGTTTGGACCGTATCGTTTGTATGCAACGTAGCAAAAACCAGATGTCCCGTTTCTGCGGCCGTAATCGCAATCTGAATCGTTTCAAAATCCCGCATCTCGCCCACTAAAATTACATCCGGATCTTCCCGTAGCGCCGCCCGGAGCCCTGAGGCAAAGGAATCAGTGTCCGTCCCGACTTCCCGCTGATTAATAATGGATTTTTTGTGCATATGCAAATATTCAATCGGATCTTCCAGCGTAATAATATGGCAATTGCGGTTGGTATTGATCAAATCGATAATGGCCGCCAACGTCGTCGACTTTCCACTTCCTGTCGGGCCGGTTATCAAAATGAGCCCTCTCGACTTCTCGGCAAACCCTTTCACCACTTCCGGCAACCCCAACATATCAATGGAAGGAATACTGCTGGGAATGGTACGCATAGCTGCAGAAAGTGCTCCCCGTTGCCGAAAGATATTCACACGAAAGCGTCCTAAGCCGCGCACTCCGTAAGAGAAGTCCACCTGGCCTGTAGTAAGTAATGCCTTTTTCCGGTTATCGTCCAAAAGAGGGACGAGCAATTCCTGGGTTGTGGCTGACGTTAATGCCTCCACCCCTTCAATCGGCAGCAATTCCCCATAAATCCTCAACATCGGAGGGCGTCCGACAGTTAAATGCAGATCGGATGCATTTCTTTCCATAGCCACTTTTAAAAAGTCAGCAATCTGCATAAACTCAACTCCTTCTATTCTCTGGTGTAAGCCACCCGAATAACTTCTTCAAGAGTTGTTTTGCCTTCCAAAGCCTTTAATAAACCATCCTTAAATAAAGTTATCATCCCTGATTTCATAGCCGCTTCTTTCAACTCCGTAGACGGCACATTTTTCCCAATCAAATAACGAATGTCCTTATCGACAACTAGAACCTCATGAAGGGCCACCCGTTTGGCATAGCCTGTCCCATTACACTGGCGACAGCCCTTACCTTTATAAAAGATCAATCGTTCTTCGGGCAATTCCCTTAACCATTCACGGACAATCGAATAATAAACATCATTAGGTTGAATTTGATACGCTTCTTTACACCCTTCGCAAATGGCTCTCACCAACCGTTGAGCCAATACCCCGATCACGGTAGAAGCGACTAAAAAGGGCTCAATGTCCATGTCGATCAAACGAGTAATAGAACTCGGAGCGTCATTAGTATGCAAGGTTGACAGCACCAAATGTCCTGTCAAAGCTGCTTGAGTTGCAATTTGAGCGGTCTCTTTATCCCGGATCTCACCAACCATGATAATATCAGGGTCCTGCCGCAAAAATGCCCGCAATGCCGACGCAAATGTCAAACCGGCTTTTACATTAACCTGCACCTGGTTAATACCGGGAATCTGATATTCCACCGGATCTTCAACTGTCATGATATTTTCTTCCGGGGAATTCAACTCATTCAACACTGCACTCAAAGTAGTTGTCTTACCGCTTCCGGTAGGGCCTGTCACCAAAATAATACCGTGTGGATTACGATATACCGATCTAAATTTTTCCAGAGTCTCAGGCAAAAATCCAAGCTTGTCCATTTTGACCAGAACATTGTTTTTAAAAAGAATCCGCATAACGATCTTTTCGCCAAAGACTGTGGGAACGGATGAAACCCGCAAATCGATGGGAACCCCATCTACCCTCATTTGTATACGTCCGTCCTGGGGAATCCGCTTTTCAGCAATATTCATTCCCGAGATAATCTTAATCCTGGAAATAATCGCCGGCTGGGTATTTTTCGGCGTCGTCATCATCTGACGCAAGCGACCGTCAACCCGATAACGTACAACCAATTCTTTTTCAGTCGGCTCCAAATGAATATCACTGGCCCGCTCCTTAACCGCCTGGGTGATGATGAGATTAACCAGGCGAACAATAGGAGCGTCGTCAACCATGGACTCAATGGCATCCATTGACGGTTCATCGGATTTTGTCTCTTCAATCTCCACGTCCATATCCTTAAAGACATCCCGAACCGACTCTTTAATGCCATAATATTGATTAAAGGTATGATTTAAATCTTCTTCAGTAACGATGACCGGTTGAATTTCCATTTTCAACGACAGTCTCAGGTCATCGATAGCTAATATATTCGTCGGGTCAACCATTCCGAGGACAAGTCGATCCCCGTTTCTCTCCACCGGAAAAATCCGGTATTTTCTGGCTAGTGTTTCAGGAACCAATGCGACTACATCAGGAGAGATATGCCGTTTAGCTATAACCACATGAGGAATACCCAGTTGAAATTCAAGCACCTCGATTAGGCGTTGTTCCGTTAAATAGCCCTTTTTGACCAAGACATTCCCCAAGCGTTCTCCGGAATGTTTTTGTTCGTCCAAAGCTTCAGCCAATTGTTCCGGAGTAATAATCCCGGTCTGGACCAAAATATCTCCGAGCCGTTGTCTGTTTTGTGCTGCCAAGTTAATACCACCTGTTGTTTGATTTTGATATGCACTTCTATGGGTTCACAAAAATTTTAATATAACGAAACAAAAAATTTATAGGTAAGTTCTGATAAAAAAAGATCTCATTACCAATAGTGACTAAGATATTCGCTAAAAAGTAATAAACTTCCTTCTAAAACCCAGATTTTTCTTTAATTTTAGTCTACGTATTTCCAAATGTCAACAATTTTAACCGTTATTGGAATGAGCCTTCGCAGGTTTTCTACATTTTTTGCGGCATCTTTTTTTACAAAATAATGCCAACATTCAATATCTAGTTAAATTTTCCAATCTTTTTCCCACATCTTGTGCCGGTAGGTAAAATCGGATTTTTTAATGCTTTTTTCGATAAATTACGTTAAATTACAATATTGACCCGATAATGTTTCAACCATGAATCAATTTGTATCAAATATGCCAACAACTGCGGGCCGGCCATCAATTGGCCGAACCAGGGCTTATCAACCCCTTGCCGACGGACCCATTCAAAGACGGCATTCACATCGATTAATTCCCGTACCGGCGATTGAGGATCAGCCGCAATGTCCAGCCATCGTTCCGTGACCAGAGCCAGATACTCCGGATGATGGGTTTTGGGATATGGGCTCTTTTTTCGCAACAACACTTCTTCCGGAAGAAGGTCCTGAACCGCCTGGCGCAGGATCCCTTTTTCACGGCCGCCGTAACATTTCCATTCCCAAGGAATATTCCATACATATTCCACCAGCCGGTGATCGCAGAACGGCACCCGGACTTCCAAGCCGCTCGCCATACTCATCCGATCTTTACGTTCAAGTAACATCACCATGAACCAATTCAGATTAAGATAGAAGAGTTCCCTTCTTCGCGCTTCCACCGGGGATTCACCAGGAAGCCGCGGGACGCTTTTCAGTGCCTCCATATATCTCTCGTTTACATAATCGGATAGTTTCAATTTTTTCTTTACATTTTTGGGGAATATTTTTTCCCACATCACATATGCCGTTGACCAGGGAAAAGAATTACCATTGACCCGCTCCGGATGATGAAACCAGGGATACCCCCCGAAAACCTCGTCGGCACATTCTCCAGATAAAGCAACCGTAACGTGTTCCTTCACTCTTCGGCAGAATAACCATAACGATGAATCAATATCCGCCATACCCGGTACATCTCGGGCTAAAACCGCCGGTTCAAGGGCATCGGCCAATTCTTCCTGGCCCAGCTCAACCCAATGGGACTCGCTCCCGATTGCCTGAACCATCTGTTCAACCCACGGCCGATCCGCATTGGGTTGGAAGAGACTACTTTTAAAATATTCAGCATTCCCTTGATAATCCAAAGAAAAGGTCGGCAACCGAACCTCTTTATCTTCCAACAGCCGTCTGGCCGCTATTGCTGCAATAATACTGGAATCCAACCCTCCGGATAAAAAGGAACCGATCGGTACATCGGAAACCAACTGCCGCTCCACAGCATCAACCACCAAATACCGAACCCGTTCGACTGTGGTTTGAAAGTCATCTTCATGGGGTTTGCTTTCCAGTTGCCAATACCGGCCAATTCGGCTTTGCCCGTTACAAAATTCCAGCCAACATCCTGGCGGCAATTCCCGAATCCCCCGAAAAACGCCGCTGCCAGGCGTACGGGCCGGGCCCAAACCGAAGATCTCAGCAAGACCCACCGCATCAACCTCGGGCTTCACCATGTCATTGGCAAGAAGCGCTTTAATCTCCGACGCGAACATTAACGTTCCGTTCAGTTCCGTATAAAAAAGAGGTTTTACGCCCATCCGGTCTCTGGCGAGAAACAACTTATGCTCCCCATCATCCCAAACGCCAAAGGCAAAAATTCCATTGAGGTATTTAAGGCAATCCTTTCCCCATTCGATGAAAGCCACAAGCAAAACTTCGGTATCAGAATAGGATAAAAAGCGATGCCCCAGTTTCTCCAGTTCCTCCCGGATCTCAGCCGTATTGTAAAGTTCTCCGTTATAGGTTAAAACATAAGTTCGGCCGGCATGTTCCCGGATCATTGGCTGCTTTCCGCCTTCAGGATCCACCACCGTCAGGCGTCGATGGCCAATGGCCGCTCCCGTTGTTATCCAATATCCTTCCGCATCCGGGCCCCGTACAGCTAATTGCTGACACATCCTTTCCAATACCGGTTTTTGTTCCCTTAAGTCCGACCGATGGTCAATCCAACCCAGAATACCGCACATACCTTTTTCCTCCTACCATCTTCACTAAATACTATATTTTATGTGCCACCCCCTCGTTTCTGTCATATCTTTGTTAAATATCGATTATTGTTAACATAATATTTTTCGCTCCATTGACATGACTCTATAAAAAAGAGGCGCCAATCGACGCCTCTAAAAACATGATCCAATATCTTCTATGCTAACATCAATTCCAGCAGTTCTCTCTCCAAACGCCGGATCTCTCCACTTTCATGCCGTACATCCCGGGGAACGGCAATCTCATAGCATTGTTTGATACGGGCTGGCTTTTCATCGAGGAGAATCACCCGATCTCCCAAAACAACCGCTTCATGGAGATCATGGGTCACCGCAACCACTGTCCGGGGTTCCGAAAGCCATAACCGGATAAAATCCTCCATCAACCGGTATCGTATTTTTAAATCCAATGATTTGAACGGTTCATCCATCAACAGGATCGGCGCAGGAAAGGCAAAAGCCCGGGCCATAGCTACTCGTTGTTTCAACCCTCCACTCAACTGCCCGGGATAAAAATCAGCATAACCCTCCAACCCAATCTCGCGCAGATAACGCCGAACTTCCTCGTCTACCCGCTTCTTTTCAAAAATATCCCGAAGAGGCAGCCCGATATTCTCACGAACATTCAACCAGGGAAGAAGCCGCGGTTCCTGAAAGAGATAACTGACCTGTTCGCTAATGACCTGCCCTCTGTCCGGCCGGACCAATCCGGCCAATATGTTTAAAAGGGTTGTCTTACCGCATCCGGAAGGGCCAACCAGCACCGTAATCCGGTCCTTAGGAATACTCAATGAAAAATTATCCAAGACCACCAAAGTCCCATAGTTCTTTGAAATGCTTTCCAGTTTATACATTCCGGCTCCCTTTCCGCATCTCATCCTGTTTGCGTCGGATGGCCCCTAGTACATAATCGAAACACAAACCGATCCCGATAACCACTAAACTCCAAGCAAACACTTTATCTGTTTCCAAATAGGTCCTTGCCGTATCCATTTGGGTCCCAATTCCCATTCGCGGGTAAGCCAACACTTCCGCTGCAATCAGAACTTTCCAGGTGATTCCCAATCCGGCCGCAATTCCTGCCGCCAGATACGAGGCCACCGACGGTAGATAAAGAGCAGTCAGGCGCCGCAGTTTACGAACTCGAAAGACCGTCACCATCTCCAAAAGTTCCCGATCGATATTCCGAATCCCTTCGATGACATTTTGGGCGATCATCGGAAAAACCACTAAAAAGATAACGAAGATCGTCACCCAGTCCCCTTTGAACCAAACGAGCGCCAGAACAATAAAAGCCATGGACGGAGTACTTCTAAGCACCACGATGATCGGCCGTAGCAACGCCTCCAACGTCGGAAAGATACCAGCCGCCAACCCTACCACCAGTCCAACTCCCAATGAAATCAGAAAACCAGCAAGCCCCCTTAGCAAAGTGGCTCCCACATGATGCCAAAAAACCGTCTTGCGGACCATCGCCGTCAATTGGAGAAAAACCGCAGAGGGCGTCGGCAAAATCACCGGCAAACCCACTTTCAAGGCAGCCATATACCAAATGACCGTTGCTCCAACCAATGCGGCGATACCCAACCACACGTTACGGACGGTAGTAGAAATCTTCATCAGGCAACTTTCCTCCAACCGCTTGAGGCATCACCTCATATAAACGGCTTAAAAACATTTGAACTTCCTTCCGTACAGCATAGGCATCGCTATACTTCAGATTACACCGTTCCAATCCTTTTTCCACTGACACCGGAGAAAGGGATACATACTTCTCCGCCAAAACTCCTCCTTTCACCGGGTTTCGTTCTAACCAAATGATACTCTGGGCCAACTCCCGGGAAAAAGCCTTCACCCGTTCCGGGTATTCCTTGGCAAATTGCTTTCGAACCACCACACAGGTTTGAGGATATAGGGGTTGGGTTTTTTCGATTCTCCCCCACTCTTTTTGGAAATCCAGCAATACCCGGGTCTGAGGCGAACGTTCCAGGACCTCGGTAACCCACGGTTCCGGAATCACCGCCAACGGCGCTTTCCCCGCAATCACCAGTTGGGCGAGTTCAGCCGGGCTGGCGATATAGGAGATGCGAATATCAGCATCCGGTTTCAATCCGTTCTTTTGGCAAAGATATTGAAATAACAGATCCGGAACAGCTCCTTTACCGCCAATAAATACTTCTTTCCCCTTTAAATCTGTCCATTGCTTAATGTTTCGATCCTGTCCCGTCACATAGAGTACGCCCCAGCCAATGATCGAAGATATTTGAACCCCGGTTCCCCGATTGTATAAAATCGCTGCCGTATTTGAAGGCAAAGCGGCAATATCCGCTTCACCGGTAACCAATTTCCCGATGAGCTGATCAGGACTTTTATAGACCTGGAATTGATAATTCACTCCATCAATCACCGGCTGTTCCATCATCCGGACCATAGCCAAACCGGTATTGCCCGACAAAGCTAATACCCTCACTGAAGCATTTTCCGCTCCAAGCTGAAGGCTTCCCGCCAACAACAGCCCGATAATCAGTCCCAACACAATAAGCCGACGCATGGTTTATCACTCTCCTTCGACTAATGCTTTAATGAATTTATGAGTTCAGCAATTTTCGTTCTGACGGTTGCGTTTTCAGTCCGTCCCGAATATATTGACGCACACCGTTAACAGCCGCCAAAGCCCCTGAAAGGGTGGTAATTACCGGAATACCTTGGGCAATGGCAGTGCATCGCATGAGCCGCTCATGGGATTCACTGCGGGATTCCGACGGCAAGTGAATAAACCATTGGATTTCGCCATTTTTCATTCGATCCAAAATATGGGGACGTCCTTCACCAATATTATAAACGGATTCACAATCGATCCCGTTTCGCTTCAAAAGAGACGCTATCTCTTCCGAGGCCGCCAATACAAACCCGAGATCAGCCAATTGTTCGGCAACACTGATAAAAGGCCGGAGATCTTGACTGCGGATACTTAAATAAACTCGTCCAGTCATAGGGATCCTTTCACCGGCAGCCAGTTGCGAACGGATGAAGGCTGTTCCAAAATCGGAATCAATCCCCATCACCATACCGGTAGAATGCTTTTCAGTGCCCAGTACCGGATCCATCCCCGGAAAATGTTTGAAGGAGAATACAGCTTCTTTAACGGCAGTCCACGGAATCTCGGAACTCACCGGCTGCCAGTCACCAAGACTCCGGCCAACTAACCCCTTGGCCGCTACCGCCGCCCAGTCCACCCCGGCAGCTCTGCTGAAGAAGAGCATCATCGGATTGGCCAATGCCTCTGCCGAAATGAGGTATATCCGATCTTGTTTTACCGCAAACCGCCATTCAACCCACCCTCGAATTGCCAAACGCTGAACCATCGTTGCTACAAAGCGCTTCATACGATCGATGACCTCATGGTCGAGACTATAGGGCGGGCATGAAAATGCACTGTCGCCCGGATGAATACCCGCCTCCTCAATCTGCTCGGCGATACCGGCAATGACGCAGTTTTTCCCATCACCGACGGACCCAACCGATACGCCAATGGCTTCCGATACCAACGGCTCCGCCAACACCGAATGAACAGTTGACCTGCCTAGCTCATTCAACAGTTGATCCCAATGGGACTCACTGCTGATCTGCCTGGCTTGGAAACCGCCTTCATTCCGGAGTCTCATTTTAGCCAAACTTTGCAGATCTTCCTTGTCAGTTCCGAAGACCCCAACCCCACACTGGCTTAATGCATCACCCAACGCTAAAGCCGCTTCTCCGCCGTATTGAAGGATTACGCCCTCTACCGACTCCAACTCGGCGATGTTCAAAACATCCTCCAAAGTCACCGCATCCATGTAAATCCGGTCAAAATAATCGCCGATACCTAAAACCGCCGGAGAAACTGGAGTTAGTAGGATAACCCGGTATCCGGCTTCCCGGAGGGCACGGGCCGCCCGAATCAAATTCCAATCATATTCGCTTCCATATAACACACGGTTCACTCCGGAACCAACCAATAAAACACCGGGTGTCTCCGACGCCGAAGCAGGAACCGCCTCCTTTACCGCATAAGTTGTGGTAAACCATTTTCCTAAACTCCTGGCTACAGTCACGTTTAACCTTTGGGGTTCGATCCCGTACTTTTGGCGGGTTTTACGGACATCAGCTTCGTTAACCCGCAACAAATATGCTAATTGCCGGTCCGAATATCCGGCTCTTTTCGCCTTCAATAAAACATCCGACGGAAGATTGTAAAGCGCATAAGTGGTCAATTCTTTCTCCAGTCGATGCAGCTCCGACAATTCCGACAGAACAACCCGATTCATTTTGGTTTGGGATTGCAAATCATCGGGAGACATTCCAGCCTTGAACGCCTGACGAATATAAAACAGCCGTTGACTGTTGGGATTCACCAGTTTTCCCCTGATTTCCCGGTCTGAAACTTGTTCAAGTTTGGCACTGTAAGGGTCTGCCCCAAAACCAAAGGGTTCGCCTCCCAAAGCCCGAATAGCTTTTTGGAGCGCTTCCCGAAGATTAGTACCTACCGTCAGCGCTGTTCCAGTCGACTGAACGACGGAACCCAGTCGATCCTCTGCCCCAAAACGCTCAAAATCAAAAACCGGTAGTGTCACCGCAACCTCATCATCAATCTGGGGGATTGCATCCATTGTTGATAAAATCTCTGATAAACCATATCCCAACGCCAACTTGGCCGAAGCCTCCGTCACCCGATGCCAAGGAAACATCCACCGCCAGGCCGGCTGTAACGTCAGCCGGGGATTTAAATCTAAAATATAGATTTCACTTCCGCCAGGGTTACAAGCCAGACGCAAATGCAGAGGTCCGGCATAAGATAATGCATGGAACAACGGCTTCACTGTATCCAGCCAGACAGAAAACCGGGATTGTAATGCTCCGGAGGGAGTGAAAGCCATACTGTTTCCCCGGTGAACTTCAACCGGATCGATCTGGACACCCAGGGCAACCAGAGCCACTTCTCCTGAAGTATCACAAAGCAGTTGCAAATCAATAGCATCCCACCCGATCAGCGCTTTTTCGAGAACCACTTCCTTCAGCGGCGACAAGTTCAACCCCTGTTGTACCGCTTCTTCCAGTTCCTCATGGTTATAAACCACACTACTGCCAAGTCCTCCTTGTGAGGCAAAAGAACGAACCATCAAAGGAAATTTAAGATCCATGGCCAACGAAGCTCCTTCATCGGCCCGGGTTACAGTAACGCCCGGCACCGGGGCAAGTCCTGCACCGGCCAACAACTTCCGAAATGCCCCCCGGTTCTGGGTAAGCTGATAAACCTTTGCAGGGATGTCCGTTTTAACGCCTTCGATACCAACCGTTTCCATGATCGCGCCCATCGACAGGCCGCCATACCCAGTCACCAGCAATTGCGGCTGTTCCCGGGTAACAACCTCCCGCACCCTGTCAACGGTCAGAGGCTCTATATAAACCCGATCCACCCACTCTACATCCGTACTCAAAGAAGCTGGATGATTATGGAGAACAACTACTTCACAGCCTTCCTGTTTGAAGGTACGGCAGGCTTCGGCGACGGCAAAATCATCATCCATTCCCTGGCCGATCCGATATGGACCTGGCCCAATCACTAACACCCGCTCAATCATGGTATCTTTCGGCAATCCGATCATCCCTTCATTTGAATGATTACTTAAACAAAAACTATTCTATTTATCCCACAGTAATCCTTTTTATTCCTGCTCACTTAGCCTGCTGCCATAATTCATCCATTTGCTCAAGGGTCAGATCTTCCAACTTTTTGCCTTGGCTGGCAGCAGCCTGTTCCATATACTCAAACCTGGATATAAACTTGGAGATCGTACGGCGTAAAGCCAATTCCGAATTGATTTTCAGAAAACGGCCCACATTGACCAGAGAGAATAAAATATCGCCAAATTCATCTTCCAACCGGTCCCAGGCATCAGTATTCGGCTCCGGTATGCCGCCCTGAAGTACAGCTTCAAATTCAGCAAATTCCTCTTTCACTTTTTCCAAGGGGCCTTCCAAATTACCCCAATCGAACCCTACCTTAGCCGCTTTATTCTGTAGCTTCTCTGCCCGTTGCAGGCCCGGCAGATCTTTCGGGATGCCATCCAATGCCGAACGGCGTTCGTCCCCTTTTTCTACTTTTTTAATCTTCTCCCAATTGTCAAGCACACCGGAGACTCCGTTCACGACAACATCGCCAAACACATGGGGATGCCGCCGAATCAATTTCTCATTAATCCCCCGGATCACATCTCTCATCGTAAATTGTCCTGCCTCGGCCGCCAGCTGGGCATGAAAAACCACTTGAAGCAAAAGATCCCCAAGCTCTTCACAGAGCTTGTCCGAGGACTGGCTGTCAATAGCCTCCAGGACTTCATAGGTTTCTTCGACCACATAAGGCCGGAGCGACTGATGGGTTTGTTCCCGGTCCCACGGGCAACCATCTTCGCTTCGAAGCTTCACCATTAATTCCAGTAACCGTTCTAACGATGTTATATCCGATACAGCCTGTTCGCTCATACCAATATTCCTTCCTCTTTATCCTTTATTGAACTTTTTTGTAATCACTTCGAGATCCTGAAGGCGTATTCCTCCCAGAAGCCATAATACGATTCCGTAAACAATGACCCCGATAAACCCGACAACGACAAACTCAAACGTCATTGGAAAATCCAATACTTTTCGAAGATAGTGACAGGTAAAAAACATAGCACACCCAGCCAAAATAACGGCACCGCTCTCCTCCAGCCGAAATCTGACCACCTGGCGGATCTTGAATAAGTTCAGCGAAGCGGTCACCAAAGCCCCCGATACGGTTCCAAGGGCTGCCCCGGCCAAATTCAGCCCGGGCCATCCAGTAGCCACCGTTGTTACGGCAATTTTGACCACTGCCCCGATGACAAAAGAAACCAAAGGCCATTTTGGCTTCCCCAATCCCTGTAGCACTCCGGCAGATACTTGTTCCATCCCCAGAAAAAAAATGGCCGGACTAAACCAGGAAAGGACGGTGATTCCTGCGTCGCCATAGATCATACGGTAAACCGTTCCTCCGAAAACCAAGAGGCCTATAAAGGCCGGACAAAGATAGATCACTGCCAGGCGCAATCCTTCACTGACCTTATTTTGCAAGGACTTCATATCCCGGCTGCCCTTCAATATCGAGACGGCCGGAACCATATTGGCTGCTATCGCTCCAGTTACAATCAGCGGTAAATAAATCACCGCCCAGGAATTCCCCAGGATCCCCAACATTGTCGTGGATTGTTTGATAGTATATCCAATTGTCTGAAGCCTATGGGGTACCAATACCGAATCCAAGGTCTGCAATAAAGGCATTAAAATCGCAGTTAATGAAATGGGCAAGGCGAACCGGATAAGCCGCTGCATTTCCGCAAAAGTTCGACCTTTTCGGCCCGTCTTTGGGACAACAGCCTTTGAAGTAAGATGACTTCGCCAATAGACGAAAATCAGATATACCAAGCCTGCAGCCCCACCGGCAGTCGCGCCAAATGCAGCACCAGCCGCTGCATGTTCAATGCCCATCGGAAGTAGGGCATAGGCCAGAATAATGGATACACTCACCCGTACCAATTGTTCAAAAATTTGTGAAACAGCACTGGGCTGCATATGTAGTTGCCCCTGGAAATAGCCGCGAAATACTGCCATCAAGCTCATTAAAAAGATAGCCGGCGATAAGGCCCAAATCGCAAAGATGGCCCGGGAATCAAAGACTACATGGCCTGCAAACCATCGGGCCGTACCAGCCATCGCTATCGAGCTCAACATCCCCAACAAAAACATCAGTCCAAACGCTGCTCTAAATACAGTCCGCATACCGGCCTGATCCCCGGAAGCCGATTTTTCGGCGATAATCTTCGAGATCGAGATCGGTATCCCAGCCGTGGATAAGGATAAAAAAATCAAATATACCGGATATGCCATCTGATATAGTCCAATTCCCTCCGCGCCAATCATCCGGGATAAAATGATCCGATATATCGCACCAAAAACCTTCACCGCAAATCCGGCAGCTGTTAAAATGGCTGTACCCTTAATGATCGACACCGTTGGCTTCATTCACAACCTATACTCCTTTTGGATCGTTTATTCAATCATGCATACGCCCGTTTGACGAATTTCATGACTGATATCAACCCAAAACAAAAAGGAATCCCTTCGGATTCCCCGATTAAAAAAATTGCATGCAGCTTAAGTCCTATTTGATTTGGGTATTAGAAAAAGTGAACTTTAATATACATAATACCTATGATCAGAATCAGCGCAGGCAAGAAATTCCCAACTCTTACTTTCTGCAATCCTAAAATATTAATGCCGATCCCCATCACGATAATTCCGCCAACTGACGTCAATTCCCGAATCACTTCCGGCGAAAATAATGGCTGCAACCAATGGGCTAACAGTGTTAACCCGCCCTGATACACCAAAATCGGTATTACCGATCCTAAGACGCCGATACCCATGGCTGCCGCAAACGGAATGGAAATAATCCCGTCCATCATCGCTTTAGTATACAAAATCGAAGGATCGCCTTGAACACCGTCGGCAATACTTCCCACGATGGCCATGGAACCGACACAAAACACCAAGCTGGCATAGATTAAACCTTTGGCAGGGCTCCCCTCTTGCACATTAAATCGAGTTTCCATCCAAGTTCCGAAGCGCTCCAGAACCCCCTCAATATCCAACCACTCCCCAAGCATGGCCCCTACAGCCAGGCTAATCAGGCCCCAAATCTGCTCTTCGCCTTTTAGAGCCATCCCGATCCCCACGATCATGGTGAATAACCCCATAACCTGAAGAGCAGTCTGGGAGATCCGTTCCGGAAACCGTTTTTTCAACAACAGCCCGAGTGTCCCGCCAATAATAATGGTGATCACATTAACAATTGTGCCCATGCACCATACTATACACCAATTTTGCCATTCCCGCAACGCTTTAAATATTCCGCTAATAATTTAATCCGACGATACAAACTTGGAATCTCTAAATATTCTTCTTCTGTATGATGGCCTCCGCCTACCGGTCCTAGGCCGTCAATGACCGGAACGCCGCAGGCAGCGGCCAGATTGGCATCGGAACCTCCGCCCGACTCAACGTAACCCAAAGTTATTCCCAAATCATCCCCAATGGTCTTAAACTCCTGATACAACTGGAGATTAGCCGGAGTTACCTCCATTGGAGGCCGGGTGATCATTCCCTCCAGCCGGCTCTCCGTTTCGGGAATCCATCGTCGTCCCACAATTTCGTTTAACCTTTCTAATGCCTGTCTTTCTTGCGCCACCGTTTTTAAGCGAAGATCGATCTCCACCTCTGCATAATCCGGAACAATATTCGGTCTGGAGCCGCCCTTGATTACGGCAGGATTAAAGGTAACTCCCGTTTTTAGATCGCTCAACCGATAGATCTCCGTGATCTTATGGGCCAATTCCACTACCGCATTTCGCCCATCCCCATAATTGGAACCGGAATGAGCTGCTTTACCGGTGACTTTCAACACAAACCGTCCGATCCCTTTCCGGGCAACCGTTAAATTGTCCCCTTCCGCAGGTTCAACCACCAAAACTGCTTTGGCACCCTTAGCCAATTCGGCAATGATCTCCCGGGAGCCTGGAGAACTTAGTTCTTCGTCCGTATTGAATAAACACTCAATCCGGCAATCCGGCCATTGATCCCGGTTTAATTCGTCAAGGGCTGCTAGTATCGTCACCACCCCCGACTTGCAATCCGAAACTCCCGGACCATAGGCCCGATCTCCGATGATAGTAAATGGCCGCTTGGCCGCCGTTCCCAGGGGAAACACCGTATCCAAATGAGCAATCAGCAGGATCCGTTCTCCCTCTCCCCGGCTCATCACGTAATGAACTGACCCATCATGAGCTGTCCGAGATTCAAAGGAACAATGGAGCTCCTTGGCAATTGGTCGAATCATGGCGGCTAATTGTTGAAATCCTTCCCGATAACCGCTTCCCGAATCCACATTGACCATTGCTTCTAATAAAGCCAGATGCTTATCCATTAGAACCCTCCTCTATGCAGATAGTACATCATACATTGTACACAGATGGTAGTAAACAGGATACCCGCTAACAGCCTAACCCTGGGACCTTTCCTGTCACCTTTCTATCGAAAAATTAACACGAACGTAAAAACTGAATTTTTGATTGTAAGCTATAATTGATTTAAACGTATAAATTATCTTCTTGAAAGGAGATACCGCACGTGGCAAAGCCCGGTACAGCTCAAAGAATTCCGGAGGACTTAAGTGATTCGTTCCAAACATCCGATCCATTTAAAATTCTTTACTATCTTTACCGAGGGAATTATCATCGCCTGGTACTATCGACCATTTTCTACATTATCAAGCATTCCCCTGCCTGGATCCTGCCCATTGTCAGTGCCAATATCATCAACATCGTCAGCAATCCAACCCAACATGCTCTTCATGAGATCTGGATCAATATTGCGGTTATTTTGATCATGATCATCCAAAATATTTATACCAATACCTTACATGTACGTTATCACAGCGAAGCCATCCGCAGTGTCGAATCACGGCTCCGCGGCTCCTTAATTCGAAAGATACAACAGTTATCATTCTCTTTTCATAATGAATATCAATCCGGCAAACTCCAATCGAAAGTCCTCCGCGACGTTGAAGCGGTTGAAAACCTATCCCGGCAACTTATCGCCCATTTCGTGCCCAGCGTTTTATCGGTGATCGTAGCCTTAGCCTATACCCTCAGTAAGAACCTTACTATCGCCTTGTTTTATCTTTTAACGATTCCGGTGGCTTCATCCTTGATCTATTTCTTCCGTAGCAATATGCGGAGTAAAAACCGGGTTTTCCGCAAAGAGATCGAAAATATGGTCGCCCGAATCTCAGAGTCCATTGAAATGCTCCCGGTCACCCGGGCCCACGGCCTCGAAAACGTAGAGATCCAAACCATTGACGCACACTTGGAACAAGTACAGAATGAAGGATTACGATTGGACATCTTGAACGCTACCTTTGGAGCCTCCGCCTGGGTCTCTTTTCAAGCCTTTCAAATCGCTTGCCTGCTCGTCACTGCTTACATGGCATTTCGGGGTCTGATCCCGCCTGGAGATATCGTCATGTATCAAGGGTTCTTTAATTCGATTACCTCTTCAATCAACGGGCTCATTAATATATACCCCCAACTGACCCGAGGCTTGGAGTCTTTACGTTCCATTGGCGAAATACTGGCATCATCCGACTTCGAACAGAATAAAGGCAAGAAATTAGTCACTGACGTTCAAGGAAGCTTTTCTTTTCAAAATGTCTATTTTTCTTATCCCTCCGGTAAAGTTGCCGCAATCCGCGGTGTTAATCTTGAGGTTAAACCCGGTGAATGTATTGCTTTCGTCGGCGAATCCGGAGCCGGCAAATCCACTCTTTTAAACCTGATTATCGGCTTTTACCGTCCCACCAGCGGCCGAATCCTACTGGACGGCGAAGACATGGAAAACCTGGACCTACGGTCCTACCGCCGCCATCTGGCTGTCGTCCCTCAAAACACCATTTTGTTCTCAGGTACTATCCGTGAAAACATCACTTACGGCTTGCCGTCGGTAACCGAAGCCCAACTTAACCAAGCCTTAGAATCCGCCTGTGCCAAAGATTTCATTGAACAACTGCCCGAAGGGTTGGATACCCGTATCGGCGAACACGGGGGAAAATTATCCGGCGGCCAACGGCAGCGAATTGCCATTGCCCGGGCGTTAATTCGGGATCCTAAAGTCATTATTTTAGATGAACCCACATCTGCCTTGGATCTCATCTCCGAAGCCCAGGTTAAAACCGCCCTCAATTCGTTGATCAGAGGGCGTACCACCTTTATTGTTGCCCATCGTCTCTCCACCATCCGGGATGCAGACCGCATTGCAGTCATTCAAAACGGCACCATCGTCGAAATCGGTACTTACGACCAATTGACAGCCATGAACGGAGAGTTTAAAAAATTAGAAACCTTATACCAGCAAGCCACGTAAAAAATAAGAAAAGGCTGCCTACAGGCAACCTTTTCATTATTCTCCCCTCTTCCCGAGCTCCCGGTCAAGCATAATCAATCCTGAGCCAGAATCTCCAATCATCTTCAATTGTTCGACCACTCTGGAGACGGATGCTTCTTCCTCAACCTGCTCGGTGACAAACCATTGTAACAGGCCGACAGCCGGGTAATCCCCTTCGGTCATGGCCAATTGATAGAGATTGTTAATTTCGCCGGTAATATATTGTTCATGTCGGTATGCTTCTTGAAAAGCACTTAATGGCGAATCCCACTCTTTTCTCGGTTGACCCAGCCCGGGCAATTCCACCCGGCCGCCCCGTTCGACAACATGATGGAAAAACTTCATGGCATGTTCATACTCCTCGCGAGCCTGCCCATGCATCCAATTGGCCATTCCATCCAGATTCCGGGAATGAAAGTAAGCCGCCATCGACAGGTACAAATAAGCAGATTCCAGCTCTTCCTTGATTTGCCGGTTCAATGCAGCTTCAACTTTAGCGCCAATCATCCTCATCCCTCCGCTTTCCATAAACCATGGATATTACAGAGTTCCCTAGCCGTCACCTGATTGGCTTCGATCTCAAAAAACGCTTCCGGTGCATCGCCAGGATTTAAGTATTTCCTATAAACCTTATCATCGGCTATTAATTCAATCAATTCAATATAATGTTTTTCCTCCATAGGATGGGCAACGCTACCAACCTTAACTTTGTATCCACCCGTTACTTTTTCAATGACCGGAACATGTTTCTCCTTCGATGCATCGACCGTATTTTCGTCCAACTTCTTCATGGGTTGACTGCAGCAATCCATTTCACCGGAACCCTTCTCCAGAACCTCTACGGTGTTTCCGCACACCTCACATTTATAAACTTCATAGCGTTTTGTCATCTTCATCTTCTCCTTTCTTTGGTTTTAATAATTATGTAAACCGTATTATCACTCTCTAAAATCATCAAATTTTACTCCTATCCTTCCCTGTTAATTCCCGATATATTAAATTTCCCACACATTCATTAAGATGCTCCCGTCCACACCAGAGACACAAGACATCTACTGTCTCCGGATCTTGCAACGCCGCTTTCAGAAATGCTTGTAAAGCTACTTGTAAATTTTCAGCTACCTCCGGATCCATCCGTTCCACGATTTCGTTGAAATACTGTTCCTCTAAACGAAGCGCCTGTTCCAGAACTTTCTGTCCTTCCGCAGTCAGCTTAATTTTTAATACTCGCCGGTCCTGGCTGTCTTCCTCTCTCAAAAGCAATTGACGTTTTACCAACCGGTCGATTAGTTTAGCGGCTGCTGCGTTACTAATCATCAATCCGGTAGCTATTTCACCTACGGATAAATCAGGATGCAAATGAACAAAACGGATACAGGCCATCTGTACCTGAGTCAACTGATCTTTTTCCGGTAAATCCCGAAGGCTGCGACTAGCAACTACTTCATTGACCGCCCGACAAAACAACTTTGCCGATAATCCTAATAACTTCCGGTCAACCACCTTTTCGCCACCTTCCTCTTAACATAATTAAATATTAACATGGTTAAATATTAATGTCAATTATTTTGAGATAAAAAAATCAGGCGCTATTAGTCTTCAAGCAACGCCTGATTTTTATACTTCATCTATTTTATGCTTTCGCAGTTAGAAACTATCCGGTTTTTCTTTGGGAATATAAGCAACCCGGACATAATGGTTTAAATATTTGGCAGCAGCCTTTTGAATGTCGGCAGTCGTCACCTGCTTCAACTTGGGCCAGAGGTTTTCGTCATACACCAATTGATTCTGTAGATAATAACTCATTACATTGCGGCGGGAGGCTCCAATACCGGACTGAATTTTTGATTTACCGTCCTTTTCAATGGCTTCAGCAATTTGATTAATTATTGACTGTTCTATGCCCTTCTCCATCAATTCACGGGTGATATCCAGCGTTTTAGCTTCAATCAAAAACAGATCTTCAGGATCGGTCATGGTCAGAAATACAATGTTCGGAGCCTGAGGTCTTTCAAGATAACTGTAATAGACCATGCCCGTATACATGAGCCCTTCTTCAATACGGAGTTTCTCGAAATAATACTGATAATTTTCAAGATAATAAGCAATAATCCGAAACGCCGGATACTCCGGATCCTGGAGCCGGGGGGCGGCAAATTCCATACATATGGAAGCCACCCGCCCGTTGTAATCCTCCCGTTCGATCTGCCTATTTTGCTTTGGAATAATCGGCCGAATCAGCAACCGTTGATCAACCGACTCATAAAGCATCTCCCCGAAGATCTTGGCGATCTGATCCATACTTTCCTTTACTCCGCCAGCGATGGAAAGAATGGCATTCCCCGGCTGATACGTTTGTCGATACCACCGATATACATCATGACCGGTAATAGACTCCACCACTTCCGGCTCAAGAAAATCGTTATAAGGATGAGCCGGACCATAAAAATTACGATTGGCCTCAAAATACGTTTTGTTAAACGCCGGCATTCCTTTGATATCAGCAATCAAAAATTGCTTCAAATCCATAATCACATCGTAACTGTATAATGGCGAGGTCAGGAGATTTTCCAATTCAACCAATACTTTTTTTAGGTTTTCCGCTGAAGCCTGGATCCGAATTTCGGTATAATCCGGACGGGTCAATACATTCACAGTGCCTAATGACTCCGGTGCACCGAGAAGCTTCAAATAAACCAGGGTATTCATTAATTCAGCCGTACCCTTTTTTTTACCGTCCAAACCACTGCCGGACTTAAGCAGCATAGTAACTTCAACCAGATCAGAATTGGTCCGTTGCAGCAGAATCGGCATCCCGTTCACCGTGGTCCGTTCGATCCGGGCGGGGCCGTCCGCCCACACCGGCAAAGCGAGGATCGAAGCAAACAAAACCATCCATACCATTTTTTTAATGAATTTCATTTCCGCTCCCCCCTTACCGTGTCGTTTTAACCAGGACCCAGGTGGTCGGAGGTTTTGAAAAATACTTATCGATGACTTCGAGCAGATCCTTTTCCGTCAATTTACGAAGGAGCGTCAAAGAATCCACTGTCAGATTATCCGGATCCGAAAGCCGTTGCACCTCGTATTCAACCGCTGCCACTGCCGAAGATTGGCTTTGGCGGGCTTCCAGTTCAATCAGCCCGATAAAATTTTTGACCGCCCGCTTAAAATCGACTTGTTTAAATTCATGAAAATACCGAAGAATGTTAGCCTTTTCCCGCTCCACTGCATCCTCGCTGTACGGCTCGTTGCGTTCCAGATAAAAAAGGCCGAAATAATCTTGATCCCCGACCGAACGGGAAATCGCATTATAAACCTTATAACGGTTCTTCAGATAATCGATCTTATAATCGCCGCCATACATATAGGACAACAACTTAACAGCCATTCGTTCCTTTTCCGTTAGGCCTTCCAAAACATACCCCATCATCAGCTGATATTGATAGGGGTAAAGATTGCGCTCCTCCACAATCTCTCCAACAGGAAAATCCAGCCGGGAGACAGGCACCTGCGGAGCTTTCATATATCCGGACTGGTTTTCGACCTGTTCCAATTGGGCAATCACCTTCTTGGGATCAATGTCGCCTGCGATAACATAGGTTACATTGTCCGGTTGGTAATATGTTTTATGGAAGCTTCGTAAATCATCCACAGTAATCTGGGCCATCGTCTCTTTGGAGTGATACCGCTCCGGATAAAAATACCGGACCAATGGATAAAACCGATATTGCAATGAATAGTTCATATTTAACTCATGGCCGATAATCTGCTTTTCCATCTCGACAATCGGTGGAGCCAACGTGACTCCCCAGATACAACCGTTAAATACTTCTAAGGCTTTCTCGTAGTGCTCTTTAGGAACTACATAATTGTACGCTGTAGCATAGAAGGAAGTAAATCCGTTAAAGTATCCCCCTTTTTTTGTCGTCACCTCGGAGATGTCTTTAAACGTCAACCCGGAACCACCCCTAAAAACCAAATGTTCCAATAGATGGGCAATTCCCTTGGCCTTTTCACCGTGGCTCCCGATGGGGAAAACAGCGTAAATTGAGACCATCGGCTCATTCTTAATCACTTTAAACTTTAACGTAACCCCATTTTTCAGCACAACCCGTTCAAAGTTCTCCCGGGGAGCCGCTTCCGCAGTAAAAACCATACCGAAAAGGGTTATACACAAAAGAATTCCTAAAAACCATTTCCTTCGCATCACTTCACCCCTCCCAGCACCAAATTATCAGGATACGGACCCCAATCCGCCGTCATGTAACCATTTGCCGTCTTAAAACGTACACCCTTTTTACGGGCCACCGCTTCTTTTCCTGCAAAAAATAAATTGTTGTCATAATCAATAAACAGTTGGTCTTCAGGATCATCGTAGCGGCCATTATGGTTACGATCAACGATAGCAAAGAACTTTTCATACCCATCTTCTGTAACCTTGGCTAAAAACCAGGTTCGGACTTGAACAAGTAAAAAGGGTTTTCCCTTAACCAGAACCGCCTTGGGATTTAAAAAACCGGAAACATTAATATAGACCGGACAGGTTCGATTCAATGAACGGTATTTAACATTCATTTTTATCGGTTCAGGTCCAATCACATAGTACACCTGTAAGCCCTGCCATTCGTTTAAAAGCAAAGTCATTGGCTCATTTTTAAAACTGCCGTCTCCATCCGTATCAATATAAAGCCGCTTTTCTTCCCCGTAAATATCAACGATCACACCGAACTGCTGGCCACTGTCACCTAACGTAATATAGCCTACGTAGGGATCTTTCATCCCTAACTGAGGTAAATCCCTGAACCGGTAGGCCCGGCCGAGCTCCAATTCAACTTTCTGCAAACTTTTCACATAATCGTCCACTTTTTTATAAGATTCCGGTGTATGATGGTTAATCGCAAATGTCGGGTACTTTCCGGGTTGGATCCCTCCGATAGCTGGCGAGGCTGCCAAAGACACTCCGGTGAAGGCCATCAACATCGCTGCCAAAAGAAAATATCTACCGCTGAATTTCATTCAATTCACGCCCTTTAATCAAAACTTGTTTCGAATATAGTTATCGTCCTAAACCGTTCAATATGACAATAATCCACAAAAGACGGTATTGATTCCTATCTTTGTTTGTCACTTCCGTTATCCGAAATATATTCGGCTTTTTGACCTTAAATCCTGCCACTGACTCTGTACAAGAAAGCGTTTCCGCCAAGGCAGCGTATAAACTGTTTTGAACCTGTAAACAATGGGGGAGAGGTGAGCATTGTACATGTTAATTCTCCCGTTCCGGACAATTATTCTTTATTTGGTCGTTGTATTGATCATCCGCATCATGGGAAAACACCAAGTTGGACAGTTACAACCCTACGAGTTAGTCATTACCATTATGATCTCCGAATTGGCTGCGGTACCGATGCAAGACACTGAAATTCCTTTACTCAACGGCATTATTCCAATATTAACACTACTCTTGATTCAAGTCTGTGTTTCTCTGCTCTCTTTAAAAAGCCCCGGGTTTCGTCGGATCATCTCCGGCGAACCCAGCATCATCATTAATCAGGGCAGAATAAATCAACAAGAATTGATCCGGTTACGTTACAGTCTCAGTGATTTATTAGAACAACTCCGCCTAAAAGGTATTCCTAATGTGGCCGATGTGGATTATGCCATTTTGGAAACCAGCGGTAAGTTGTCCGTCATTCCCAAAACTGACAAACGTCCGGTCACTCCGGGTGATTTGGCATTGAAACCTGATTATGAAGGACTGCCAGTCACTCTCGTCGAAGACGGCGTCCTTAAACGGAATAATTTAAAAAAAGCCGGCATCTCCGAAGAATGGTTATTGAAAGAACTTCGCAAAAAAGGCCTCTCTGGAACTGAAGAGGCGTTTTTAGTCAACCACGATGCATCCGGAAAACTGTTTATCCAAGCAAAGGTCCCCTCGAAAGGAAACCGAAACTCATGAAGCCATGGTATATCATCATCCTCGGCGTCGGCTTGTTTATCCTCTTTGGTTATTCAACCCAAACCTATCTCAATACCAGCAGCCAACGATTAAACCACCAGTTACTTTCGGTCCAATCGGCCCTTTCCGAAAACCATTGGGAAGAAGCTGCACGGCTCATGAAAACCTTTGAGCAGGATTGGTCCGGAACTCGTAAACTGTGGGCCCTCCTCACCCATCACGAGGAAATCGACAACGTGGATCAATCATTGACCAAAACCCGGGAGGCTATTAAAGGCCGCAGCCTTTCTGACGCCCAAATAGAGATAGAAACCTTACGCCACTTCATCAAACACATTGCCGAACGCGAACGACTTTCGCTGGTGAATATACTTTAAATATAGTTCACAGTTCATAGTTCACAGTAGACAGTACACAGTGAACTGGCACAGATTTATCAATTCATCCAACAAATTCGACAAGCCGAATCAGTTCACTTCGGATAGGATTCTTTCCTAAAAAGGAGTATAATGAAAGAATAGTTAAAGAATCCATTTACTTCGAGGTGATCCCGATGCCCAAGATTTATCATTGTTTTCCCGGAGGGCGGCATAAAGTACTGACTCTCAGTTACGACGATGGAAAAATTGCCGACCGTCGGCTCATTTCCATTTTTAACCGTCACGGCATAAAAGCTACCTTTCATCTGAATTCAGGCCTAATGGAGCAATCCATTCGGATCTCCCGGGACGAAATTCGAAATTTGTACCAAGGTCATGAAGTGGCAGCCCACACATTGACTCATCCGACGATTGCCCGCTGTCCCATAGACCAGGTTGTCCAAGAGATTTTGAATGACCGAATCCAACTTGAAGAAATTGTGGGTTATCCGGTCCGGGGCCTCTCCTACCCTAACGGCTCTTATAGCAAAGCGATCCGGGAGGTCTTGCCCCATCTGGGCATCGAATATGCCCGGACAGTCCATGAACACGGCCAGTTCACCATGCCGGAAGATTTCTACACCTGGGCAGCCACCTGCCATCACAACCACAACCTGATGGATCTGGCAAAAACCTTTGCCAGCCTGACCAAAGCTCAATATTTCTACATGATGTACGTCTGGGGCCACAGTTATGAATTTGATAACGATAACAACTGGGAAGTTATCGAGGAATTTTGCGAGTTCATCGGCAACCGGGAGGATATCTGGTACGCGACGAATATCGAAATTGTGGACTATATGAAAGCATTAAGCAACCTGAAATTCACCGCCGCCGGCACCATGGTTTACAACCCCTCAGCCATGTCCGTCTGGATCAGCGTTGACGACCACCCCATCGAAATTCCTGGCGGGAGTCAAGTCATCCTTAAATAACCCCCCTTTCATCAACTACAGCTGGGATTGAAGAAGGCTCATTTAGCAAAGCCGGATTCATTTCCAGCTTTTTTAGTTTATTACAGCAATATTGTATCCATATCATTGAGATTTTGCCTAAAATAACACAATTTTGAAAGGATTTCCAAATATCGCAAAGAATATTTCCATAAAATCAGATGGAGGTGTTACGATGTTAGATAGATTAATCGAGGAAGGCGAAAAAATTCGCCAGACATGCGTCAAAGAAGGAATGATGAGTCAATATTTAACTGGCGAAAACTACGAAAAATGGATTGCAAAATGCACTTTATCTTGAAGATCACCATAAAGGCACAACGATAACAGACAGATTTTTAGAAGCTAGTAAATCAGCAGTTGGAAACGATATTCGTTATTACGAAACGATGATAGGAATTTTAAAAGCCCTAAAAGAATACCACAGCTATAATCAGACCTCTTCAGAAGTCCTTCAAATGGCTAATATCCAATGTATCCCTTATTCAATTCTAACTATAATTACAACACCCTAGCAAATAAACCCGGAGACCTATTAATCTCCGGGTTTATTTATAATTTTCCAAAAAACTTAATCTAAATACCAAAATCATATTTTATCTTTCAAAAATGCCGCCATTTTGGTATCCATCTTACGGATATGGTTATTGAGCCATTCGATAACCATGACATTGGTTTTAACGACCAATTCAACTCCCGGGCCTTTCTCAGCCAAAATATTTTTTAACTCCTTCAAATTATTCACATAATAATCGTGATTCCTTTTGTGGACATCGTAATCCGGATAGCCAAATCTCTGCATGTACTGTTGTTCATTGGTAAAATGCGTGACGACATAATCTTCTAAAAACTTCAAGGTGTCACCCACAACTTCTTTCCCTTTTCCCTCGTGACAGGCTTCCATCAACCGATCGATACGGCGATACAACTCCTTATGTTGATCATCAATCACATCCAAGCCCACAGCCAAATCGGGAGTCCATTCAATCTTCATTTTTCTTCCTCCTTGAATAGATTATGTCCATTTTTGTTCGCAATTTTTCATCAGGAACTCTGAATAATAAGCTGTTTGACATTTAGAGGATAATTCCTGCAATTATTTATGGATATTTGGGTTTTTCTCCTTCATCAAACTCACTTGTACCCGTCTGGGACCAAATATGGAATCTCATTGTAAGGAACTCTTTGTAAAAAAAGCACCATATGAGGAGCTTCAAATTTTATAACCTATAACAAAAAGCCTACCAGAGTATTCTAGTAGGCTTAACTAATCACAAAAAATGGAGCCGACAATCGGATTCGAACCGATGACCTGCGCATTACAAGTGCGCTGCTCTACCAGCTGAGCCATGTCGGCATATTTACTTTTGAAGCAATAATTAGTTTACCATATCAAGAGCTATTTTTCAAGTTCCATTATTACCCATAATCAAACTCGGACTACCCATAAAGATATTTTACAATCGCCCGTATAAAAACCTTAAAATCCCATAAATTCTCCTGCAAGATTCGATAGATCTCTTCATTATTCACTTGGTCATAAAGATGGACGGCACGATTACGGAACCTGACCATGGCGACAAAATCGGATTGCTTATCCGCTGGTAAGATTCCATGCTTAACCATGGTCTTCATCGTATCACTGCTGGTTTCAGGGATTTCCAGATTTTTCCTGGAAATAATATGATTTCCAATATCGATCATGGCTTCGATTGCTATGATAAGATTATATTTCGCCGCATCAAAATTTAAGAAACTACTTAAAAAAGCCTCCTGAGACAAACTGCGAAGATGCTCCAACCGGTCAAGACTTTGCTTTAATACATTGATTTTAGATACTATCTTCTCTTTATCAACCATTTAAATACTCTCCTATCAGGCCTTCCCTACAATCTTCCTGATACTTTTGGAAAATACCCCGGTAATCATGGTAGATTTCCAAAACCCGCTCCACAAAGTCCTGGGTTTTTTCAAGATCCCGTTCATAGATTTTTTGGCCCTGGCGTAACACTCGATGTTGAATCCGTACCGGCGCAGTATTTAAATTGATCACATCGATTTTTTCCGTTTTTAACAATGACGAAATTTCCGCTGCATATTTCAACTCTTCCAACAACGGAAGCTTCCGGCGGAACAAAATCGCTATATCTACATCACTCAACGGCGTCTGTAATTCTGTCCCGAAAGAGCCAAAAACAAACACCGTTAATACATCCGGCTCAGATTCAAAATATCTGGCCAGCGCTTCAATATGCGTTTGATAATTACTTAAATCACGCATTACCTTTCACCCGAATTCATTATACCAAAGAATATACCATCATTACACCCCTGTTAACCTATGCATCCAAAGACCACCCTGACACACCAGTCTCCATCTTAAGCAAAAAACCTGAGCCTTTGCGACTAAATCTCCCTGCCTACCGGCGCCCTGCTCCAAACGGCCTTTACCAAAATGGGAGAGCCACTCCATGAGTTTACTCGCAGTAAGCAAATCCCATCTCCCCAGTCTTTAGACCCAGGTCAGCTTATGCATCCGGCGCCCCGCCCGGACGCGCCGGGTGGACCTTGCCAAAATGAGGGAGCTTACTCCCTGAAACCGCTTGGGGCGTCAGATGCAAGCAGAGCAAGAAGCGACAGAAACGAGGACCGCAGGCGTACTAATGTACGCTGAGGACCGGAATGACGAGCGACACAGCTATGCGCCGCAGATCACGCCGCATTCCCTCATTTTGGCAAAAACAAATCCCCTCACTTCAAAGCCTCCACCACTCGAAACGGATCACTGGAGATCACACTGGCTGCATAAAGCTCCATCGCCCCCACATCCGACGTCCGGCTCTCCAAATCCCCCCGATCCACTAACCGTACCACGACCGGGAACCCCTCCCAATCCTCCTCCACTTCCTCCAACGGCGGCACATACACCGCCAGATTGAAACTACGCACCCCCATCCGGCGGTACCCATCCAATACCCGGTACACCTCCCGGTAAAGCGGCTCTCCCCACTCTGCCGCCACCAACAATACCTCCTTCTCCTTCACCGGCGTCAAATGGGCCACACCTTTGACACCCTCCCGCTCCCAGGCCAGCCCTAGACTCCGGTGCACCTCATACAAATCCTTAAAATAACACGCCCCATCATGCTCCCGCTTATACTGCTCCCACACCCGGCGCAGCGCCTCCACCTTGGCGTAATGCATCCCCCGACTCAACGTCATCTGAGCATGGCCGTGGATAATAGAAGCACCACTCTTCCACAAGCAATTCCACATCAAAAAGAAATAACGGCTCTCCGGATCTTCCTGATGAGCCGTTTTTCCCCACTCCCACGCTGTCTTAAAATAGTCGGCAATTTGGGCAGCATCAAACCGCAACGGATGATGCTCATCAAAGATCACGATCCCGTGATAGCCGTCATATTTTGCTATATTGCTGGCAGTGGTGCAATACTTTCCCCGAATTCGTCCAAAGATATCCTCCGGAGTATCCGTCTCCGGACGGCAAAATGAATCACCGCTGCTTTTCTCGATGATGGTCTCCATGGATTCCCCGTCAGCCACGGTCATCGGACGACTGGCCCGAAGACCATTAAATAGGGCCCCTTCCATGGTCAACAGATTGGTCACTTTCACAATCTGCTGTTCTACCACCGCCTCGAGAGCCCCAAAATTATTCGCAATCCAGGAACGCATCCCTTCCGGTACTTGTAACCGTCCCGTCGCCTTATCCACCCGGTAATACCGGTTAAATAGGCTATGTTCCCTCTCGGAGAGCTCATTTTTTATATGTTCCAATTGAGTGATTGACCTCATCATCGAAACCACAATCCTTCCACCAGTCTCTTCATTTAAAGACTAGTTTCTCGAATTTTCCCGTTTCTAAACCTTCAAAGAATTCCTTTTCTGGGCCGCAATCACTCGAAAACCGCTGCCTTTCTCCCATTCATCCACATTGCCAAAGACTTCTTCCAACTTCCGCTCAAAGCTTTTAGCTCCCTGTTTGGTGGCAACAACCGCCACAAACCAGCCGTTATCATTGAGAAAGGTCGGTGCGGCATCCACCATCCCATAGATCACCTGTTTCCCGGCACGAATCGGCGGATTGGTCACAATCAAGTCAAAGGTCAACCCGGCAAAGGGGGTAAAACCTTCCCCGGCACGAATTTCCACATTAGTCAAACCGTTTAAACGGGCATTCATCCGGGCTAATTCTACCGCACGTTCATTAATATCGCCCATATATACCGTAGCTTTAGGCAGCAAACTGGCAACGGTCAAGCCGATGGGGCCATAACCACACCCCAGATCTAGTACTGTTTGAATCTCCGGAGTCAATCGCAAACCATCGATGAGCAATTTAGTCCCTGTATCAATTCGGCTTTTGGAAAATACGCCGGCATCCGTGTGAAATTCAAGTTCCACGCCACGCAATGTAATTTTGAATTGTCCAGGTTTATGTTTGGACAGGGGCTGGGCTGTATAATAATGTTCTGACATATAAAACCCTTCTTTCTAAAAGCTACGTTTTATTTTTCCCTCTAGACACAGAAAAAACCCAGATTACTCTGGGTTTTAACGCCACACAGATTCTAATTAGAAGTTGTAATAAACAAAGATCCGGGCTTCAGCGAAGCTGGAGGCCAGCAAGAAGAGCAACCCATAAATGAATACTTCTTTTTGATCGGGAGTGAAGGAGATAGGCCAGAACTTGCCTTCTTTCTTCCATTCCCATTCGGTCCATTTCGGTGCTACCAAACAGGCCATCTGACTGGTTGAGGTCATTAACAGCAAGTATGAGAACCAAACCCACAGTCCATAGCGGGCAAAGACCACCAAAGGACCAGCCATGGGATTTTCCCCAACCGGGAATGTCAGAGAGTTCGTTCCGACAACAGCGCCCCACATGATGGTATACAAGGCAAAATAAATCACACTCAGATTCCATTTACCGATTTTTATATAGTTCATCAGGAAAATAAAGGGAATCACAAAAACCATATGGTTCAGGAAGTATTTCAGCGTAAACCAGAATACATTGCCCCAAATACCAACAGCCTCTGCTACTTTATATTCTTTTCCGGCGATCTTCCAGGTTTCACCGAAAACTTTTGTGCCCCAAGTTCCTATCCCGTTGTTAATCTCTTGCTTGAACAATTTCTGGACAACAAAGGAATCATACATCAAATCGGACTTCTTCACCACGAAAAAGAAGAGGGCCCAAGTACAAAGGAATAAAATGAGACCAAATGCAACATAACCTCCAACCCGGTAATACACATCATCATGAAAGAGCAGCTTTAATCCGTTGTTCTTCCCGACCCAATAACCTAACCATGCTCCGAATAAAATGAAGACAACCGCTGAGCTATATCCAATCCAGTTACCGTTGTAACAGTCTGTAATGAAACTCAAGCCCACTCCGATACCCAATCCGACGATGGTCCCAATAATCATATTCCAGGGTAAACTTTTCTTTTCGGAGATTTTTTGTTTCTCTTTCTTCCCCACTAACTTCAAATGTATTTCCCCCTTTTAAATTTACATATCAACATCAAAAGATTTCCCGGAAAACACCCCCATTTTGCATTATCTCTTTTTGCTGCATTCATGGGCCCGATGGAAATCTCTTATCAAATGGAAAACATTTATTTATTCGCCAACAATCTCCGTTTCCCTGCCATTCCTGGAAAATTGGCCGGGGCTTGCTTTCGCAAGTTCTGCTTTAACTATCTGTTCATAAAGAACTTTAGCCAAACCTAGTCCATTACCTGCGATCTGTTTTGCAAGCTCATCTTGGAACATACTTTTAAAATAATCTCCGCCAAAACCTTTCCCAAAGATATCGTTGGAACTTTGCATGGTAGCCAATATCTGCTTAGTGAGCAACGCCTCAAACTCCACACACGCTTGATACAACTGCTTTTGCTCTGAAGTTTTTACGTTCTTTGGAATATTATAATTTATCCCTACCGGATTGTAAATGCGATCAGCCATTCAAGACCTCCACCAACTAAAGTTCACCGTACACCGTTCCACAGTTCATATATAGTTATAGTTCCAGCTTTAATCTTCGCTTTTACACTTAACTGTCCACTGTCCCAATTGTCAACTCGTTTAATCTCTCCCGTCTCCTATATCCCAGTCTTCCAGTACCCAGAACCCATTAGCCATTTTTTATTTAAATAAACTCCAATACTCCATACAGTGCGCCGGCTTCTTTGATGGCGACCAATATCGCGATAATATCCTGCGGCGTGGACCCTACGGCGTTAAGAGCCTTAACAATGGATCCGATGGTGGTTCCTGCAGGAAGTTCCACCAGCTGGCCGGCTTCTTCCTTCACATCCACCCTGGTATCGTTGACAGTAGCCGTCTCGCCACCGGAAAGAGGAGCAGGCTGAGACACCTGAGATGACGTATTGACTTTCACGGTGATATTACGATGAGTGACAGCCACCGGAGCGATACGGACCCGTTCCCCAATCACTACGGTCCCATTGCGTTCATTAACCACTACTTTCGCCACACCATCGGGCGTCACCGGTAATGCTTCAATTTCTGCAATTAAAGCAATGGGATCATGGCTCAATTGCTGGGGAATCAAAACTTCAACCATAGCCATATCAACCGCTCGGGCTGCGCCCTCTGCAATATTTTCATTAATGGTTCGTGCCAACCTAGAAGCGGTGGTAAAGTCCGGATTATTCAGTACCCAGCGCAATTTACCGTCAGTTTCAAATTGCATCGGCACTTCCCGCTCAACAATCGCGCCGGAAGGTATAATCCCTACCGTGGTCACATTTTTCTGAACGGATGAACCCCTACCTCCGGCAGTATATCCACCGATGTAAACCGGACCTTGGGCCACAGCATATACTCTACCGTCAGCTCCGGAAAGCGGCGTTTGCAAAAGGATCCCACCTTGAAGGCTTTTGGCATCCCCCAGCGAGGAAACCTGAACATCAATAGCATCTCCTCGATGTTTATATGGAGGTAAAGTGGCCGTTAAAATAACCGCCGCTACATTTTTCACTTTAAGGTCGTATTGATTGACTTCAATACCCCATTTGGCTAAAGCATTTGCCACCAATTGAATATTGGCCTTCGATGAATCCCCGGTTCCGTTTAAACCCACAACCAAACCCATACCGTTCAGTTGGTTGTTGCGGACTCCTTGAAGCCGGGCAATATCTTTAACGCGCGTCAGCGGTGATTCCGCCAGACCCTCGACTCCGGTCAATCCCACCAATAAAGCGATAACCAGACTCAAGATCAGACAACGTTTCATCATTCCTTCCCCTTTCTTAGAAGATCCAGTTAAAGATACGGGTCAGGATTCCCGGTCTCTGGGTATCCCCGAGAGTTCCCTTGCCTTGATATTCAATAACTGCGTCCGCAACATAGGTGGAATATACCGTATTGGACTGAGAAACATCTTCCGGCCGAATTTTACCCTTAACTGTCAGCACCTGATTTTCATTATTGACTTTAATGGTTTGCTTTCCTTCAACAAGCAAAAGCCCTTCCGGAGTGATTTCACTGATGGTCACCGTAAGCTTGGCCGTGAGACTTCCACCCCGTGTAGTACTACCCGTCCCTTCATACTTCGATTTCCAGTCACCCTTCAATTCGGGTATGACATCCTTCAGCACCCCGGTTCCCGGGCCTGCCGACAGTGAGCCATCCTTTCCATTGGAAGATGATGCTTTCTGACTGGCCGTTGCCTGTTCGACGATGATAATAGTGATCAGGTCCCCCACTTTAAAAGACCGGGGTTGACTCTTATATAATGAATTGCTGTTTTCGGTCCATAATGAATCACCGAAAGCAGCTCCGCTTATCAAAAGTAAAGATAAAACCAACCCAATGATTACAGAAAGTTTAATAATTTTTTTCATTGAACAATCACCTCCACGGTATCTTTATCGATAACCCGTCCGGTAACTATCTTTTTACTGGATGTATTAATAATCTTGATCGCATCCCCCATCCAACCGTCTGCACATGCCGTTCCCATGATCCGTATTTCGAAATTTTCATGCCGTACAACCATGATCACCGGTTGATCCTTCATTACCAACGGCGCTTCCTCGATCTGGTGCCCTAAAAGAATATCTCCTTCCCGGATCACCGTCAGATTTCGATAATAATTCGGCAATTCACCGATAAATTCCTTGCCGGTGCGAAGCTCCATGGTTATTTGTTCAAATTCATCCTCATTCAAAAGAGTATGGCGAGGCAATAAGCGTTTCGAACGGTATACCAAAGCTTTTGCGCGAATTCGCCCACTGATATGAAGCGTCTTCGTCTCCGACCCATTCGTAATAATTACTTTAAAAACAGCACTGCCTACCAATGGGAGATCTCCCACCGGGGCTGCTTGAACATCCCAATTTCCCGGAGCAAGCCAGATGTTCGACGGCACATTCCGCAGCTCAACCCAGCGTTCGACAATACCGGGTTTTCCTTTGGCGATCAATCGGTCAATCGCCGCCTGCAGCTGGGGTCCAGAAATACGGACGGCCGCTGTGCGAACAGTAACCCGCTCTCCCATTTTCAGCTCGGGAATTTGCTGAAAACGGTACCCACTCACAATCAACTGCAAATACTTCCGCTCAAACACCCTAGTCTGACCCGGAGCCGGAGGCGTGCCAAAAGAGATGGATTCCAGTAATTTACGATCTGCCTCCGTGCCTCCGGTGATCTTTCCTAAATCGCTCAGTCCGAACCGGGAACCGGAAACAACGACCTCATCCGGGATCTCCACCATAAACGGTGCCTCCGCTTGAACCGGACTGCCTGCTACGATAAGCAGGACGACCATCCACAAAAGCGGATTCACCCAATTATTCACCAATAACCGGATTACACCCGCTTTCATCCGTCACTATCTCCTCAGGTTATTAGCAGTTTGCAACATTTCATCCGCAGCCTGAATCGCTTTGGAATTGACCTCATAAGCGCGTTGGGCCACGATCATATTCACCATTTCTTCGACAACTTTCACATTGGACATTTCCAAATATCCTTGAATAACCGTTCCCGCTCCCTCAGTTCCCGGCGTTGTTGTCACAGGTTCTCCGGAAGCATCCGTAATTTGATATAAGCCTTTCCCAAGGTTATTTAAACCACTTGGATTGACAAAGACAGCCAACTCCAAGTTACCGACCTGTTGGGCTTCGGTTTCCCCGGCCACAACAACTGAAATAGTCCCGTCGCTACCGATATTGATATCAGTAGTTCCAGACGGAATCGTAATCTCCGGTTGCAACAAATACCCTTCGGAAGTCACCAGCCGTCCTTCGGCATCGACTTTAAATGCTCCGTTACGGGTGTAAGCAATGGTCCCATCCGGCATCTGCACCTGGAAGAAGCCGTCTCCCTCAATGACTACGTCCAAACTGTTATCTGTTTGTAAAAAGTCTCCCTGAGTAAAAATCTTGGTGGACGCACCGGGACGAACGCCGTAACCGACCTGCAACCCGGTAGGCAGTACTCCACCCTGATATGACGGACTTCCTGCCGAACGAATGGTCTGATAAAGCAAATCTTGAAATTCCATCCGCATCTTTTTGAATCCCGTGGTATTCACGTTGGATAAATTATTGGCGATGGTATCAATATTCAATTGCTGTGCATTCATTCCTGTGCCAGCTGTCCATAACGCTCTGATCATTTTAACCCTCCGTAATGTTTTAATAAAGAAAACTGCCCATAAACTCCAGGCAGTTTCAATATCCGGCAAAACCAAACGAATTCGGACAAGGGCTCCGCCCCTTTCCGCACTATATTCCAGTCATTTCTGAAAGATCTCCGTCAATCGATCTTTCGAAAACCTCCGCAAAGCGGTCCGGTTTTAACTTCACTGCCTGTCCCTATGTAATTGTTAACGGGCTATATCGTTGACTGCTTTCCCCAACGTTTCATCATGTGCAATTAAAGCCCTCTGGTTGGTTTCATAACTCCGGGTAACATTGATCATTTCGATCATTTGCCGAATGGCATTAACATTAGAACGTTCCAGAGTTCCTTGAAAAACTTGAATACCAGTCGCCGGAGTAACCCCGTTTGCCGTAAACAATGACTCGCCTTCTTTCCGGGCTCCCTCCAGATTGACAATCCGCAACCGATCAATCATGACACCGTCGCTGAAAACTTCTCCGTCTTGATTGACCTCAAAACTACCGGTCACTTGAATCGGCCCGTTCTCGCCCAGCACCCGCCAGCCGTTTTTGGTGGTGAGATAACCAGCAGCGTCCACTTTAAAATTTCCCGCCCGGGTATACCGTTCACCGGCGTTCGTCTCTACAACGAAATATCCTTGCCCGCCAATCATCAGGTCAGACATGTTTCCGGTCTCCACCATAGATCCTTCGCTGGCATCGATATACTCGGAAGTTGCCGCAACTCCTAAACCCAATCCGCCGATAGGACGAACTCCCTGCCGATTGTAAGCATTTAACAACATTTCATGAAAAGGCACGGACACTGTATGATCCGCTTTAAACCCAACCGTATCCACATTAGCCAGGTTATTAGCGATCACATCCTGGCGATGAATCTCAGCAACCATGCCAGTAGCTGCCGTATAGATTCCTCGGATCATGGGTTCACCTCCTTTTGCATTTAATTAGATTTTCTTTATAATTATCGGATAAAATTTAATTTAGATTAGAGTAAAGTATAAAGAAAAAACCCTCCCCGAGGGAGGGATTTAATCCCTGTCATCCTAATCTCAATAGTACGAAAGAAAAATGAATCAAAACCCTTTAAAAAGCCGGTAAAGTTGACCCATGATTCCTTTACCGAATACATTTTCAATTTTCCTGCGCCGTGCCAGCTCCAATATTAATTCAGCCAGCTTAAGGGCATCATGACGGATCACGCTGGTTTTTTTGATTATATCCATGGCAATCGGATTAATCCCCAAGGCCTTGATACGTTCAAGATCCGCCTCCACCGGTTGCGAGCCTTCTTCAGCATAACGTCCCAAGATTCGGGCAGGAATATCTCCGGTGTTCACAACGGCATAATCGATCAAACCGGTCCCGGCATGATTGATAATCGCCTGAATATGCTGACTGGCACTATAACCCTCCGTCTCGCCAGGCTGCGTCATCGCATTGCATACATAGACTTTCGCCGCATTCGACGACCGAATGGCATCCGCGATATCAGCCACCAAAAGATTGGGAATCACACTGGTATACAAACTGCCGGGTCCCAATAAGATCACATCAGCTTCTTTGATGGCAATAATTGATTCCGCCACCGGTTTAATGTTTTTAGGTTCTAAAAAAACTCGGGTAATTGGCCTTCCTGCCAATGGAATGGCCGACTCGCCGCGAATGACAGTTCCGTCAGCAAACTCGGCATTTAACGTCACGTGTTCTAAGGTAGCAGGTAAAACTCTGCCCCGAACTGCTAAAACTTTACTCGATTCCTTAATGGCCTTCTCAAAATCTCCGGTTACATTGATGAGGGCTGTTAAAAATAAATTACCGAAATTATGGCTGGCAAAAACCGAATCCCCGTCAAAACGATATTGCATCAATTTCTCCATCAATGGTTCCAAATCGGCCATGGCCACCAGACAGTTGCGGATATCTCCGGGCGGCAAAATACCGAATTCACGACGCAATCGTCCTGAACTCCCTCCATCATCAGCCACAGTCACGATGGCCGTAATATTGGAGGAAACCTCCTTTAGGCCGCGTAAAATGGTTCCCAGGCCGGTTCCACCGCCAATCACCACGATTTTAGGCCCTCTACCTGTTGAATTGCCATTTTTGGTCTTACCCCGCGACAACCATTTCACAACATACCAAAAAAATTTCAATGCACCGTAATAGGCGGCCAGCACTCCGAGGATAATTTGTAGCAATCCGCAGGCATAACGCAGAGGCAGCGACACATTTACCCGGATCCAACCGGCTAGCCAGGCCACACCGGAAGCCATGATGATCAGGCAAATAAACGCCCACACAAACCAGCCTATAATGACCAAATGCGGTCGGGACTTAACATTGCCCATCAATCATCGGTCCCCTCTCCTGATACTGTACCCAAATTACACCGTTCGAACATCCCGGTGATCCACCACGATCCTGTAACCTTTGGCCCGCAAAAACTCTCCCAACTGATTGGCAATGGTTACCGACCGGTGCTGCCCCCCAGTACATCCAATCCCGATAATCAAATTGGACTTGCCTTCATTGACATATTGCGGCACTAGAAAATCCATAAAGTCATATAACTTGGTCAAAAACCGGGTCGCCACCGGCCATTTCAGCACGTAGTCGGAGACTTCAATCCGGTTGCCGTTCAAATGCCGTAACGAATCCACATAATGGGGATTAGGCAAAAACCGAACATCAAAAACTAAGTCGGCATCCAGCGGAATTCCATTCTTAAATCCAAAAGAAACCACAGTAATCAACATCTTAGACTCGGGAGTTAATTGATCATAATGTTTGACGATGACTTCCCGAAGCGCCCGGGCGGTAAGTTCAGAGGTATCAATAATCATACTCGCCTTACCGCGGATTTCCCCCAACCGTTCCATCTCAGCCCGGATTCCTTCCGAAATTCCACCGGTTGTCGATAATGGGTGACGCCGGCGGCTCTCTTTAAAACGACGGACCAAAATCTCTTCACGGGCTTCCAGAAAAAGAATCTCATAGCTGAAGCCGTTGTGTTCAAGGCTTTCCAAAGCTTCAAATATATCATCAAAAAATCCCCCGCCCCGGATATCAACAACCAATGCTATTTTATTGATACGGCCGTCCGATTGTGCACAAAGCTCAGCAAACTTCGGGATAAGCACCGGCGGAAGATTATCGACGCAAAAATAGCCAAGATCCTCGAAACACTTCATTGTCTCCGATTTACCGGCTCCCGACAAACCGGTTATGATCACAAACCGAATCATTTCTGTCATGGCAGTACACCTCATTTTACGGTATTTTTAAGCATTCGCTTTTAATACCCGTTCTCCTGCCACGGACAACAATTACCATAAAAGGATGGCGGGAATGTTATGGTACTTGGTGCATGGTGCACAGTGCACAGAGTTCTAGTAATTATCAAACAGGATCCAGACGTGAGGAGACAGGAGTTGAAATGGTTGACAGTTGGGCCAGTGAACAGTTAATAAATGAAAAGGGTAAAGAGTAAAGGGAAAGCTTAGAAAACGAAACTCAAATTTATACTGCGTACTATGGCTGTACCCTAATCCCAGGAAACCCAAACCCGACGTTTTTATTCTTCCCTCACATTTAGAAGTTGATCAACTGTCAATCCAGCCAGCTTAGCTGCACGAAGGCCGGGTTCCAAATCGCCAACCCGGTCCGGCGAATGGGCATCACTACCAATTACAAAGCAAGCTCCCTCCCGGGCCGCAGCCTTAACGAATTCCACCGACTCGATTCCATGTTTACTGTTGATTTCTAGTGCTGTTCCCCGTTTTACACAGGCTTTGGCCAATTCATAGGTGTCGATACTGATTTTGAGGCCCGGATGGGTAATAACATCGATTTTATTGTTATAAACAGCTTCAACGATGGCTTTGGTATTTTCATTGCGGACCTTCCGGTAAATCCGGTCACTTACCGGAGCCAGCAGCCGCCCGGTCATAAACCGAACGCCTTCTTCAAGGGAGCGGGGTTTTACCGTTACATGAAAACCTGCCAGAACTTTATCCAGCTTCCGCTGGATCTCCCCTGGAATGTCCAGCGATCCGTCATATCCGACAATATTAGCCTCAACCCCCGCCAACACCTTAATCCCATCCAGCTCCGCTTCGACCAACCGGGTCTCAGCGATAATCTGATCAAAATCCTCCAGACTGGTACAACCCCAATGCCCCCAATTGGCCGGGCCATGGTCTGCGATCCCCACTTCCTCCAAACCGGCCTCTTTAGCTTTCAGCGCGTTCTCTTTAATGGTTCCGCCAACCCGGGAATATTTCGTATGGGTATGATAATCGGCAAATGCCCTCCACATCCTCAATCACCTCTCAAACCTTATCATACCCCAATAATTCCGAGCTTAACGGTGAGTTTGACCTTCTCTGCCGACCTTGCAGATATTCCAAAAAAAGAAGCCTTTCGGCTCCTTATCCTACTCGATTTCTCTTTTTATCGTCATACCGTTCAAATGCCAACTGAATCAACCGATCGATCAATGTCTCATAGGGAACGCCCGTAGCTTCCCACAGCTTCGGATACATACTGATCCGGGTAAATCCGGGAATCGTATTAATCTCATTCAGATAAATTTGTTGATTATCCACATCGACAAAGAAATCGACCCGGGCAAGCCCAGCACAGTCCACGGCTTTAAAGGCCTTTACAGCCAAATCCTGAACTTTAACCACAATATCTTCGGGCAACGTTGCCGGGATAATTAACTTCGAGTCACCCAAAACATACTTGGCTTCATAATCATAAAACTCCGCACAAGGGACGATCTCTCCCAAAACCGAAGCCATCGGCTCATCGTTACCGAGGACACCGCATTCAATCTCCCGGCCGTGCAGCATCGCCTCGACAACAATCTTTCGATCGTATTCAGCGGCAAGATGCAAAGCTTTACGCAGTTCCTCCCGATCATGCGCCTTCGAAATCCCCACACTGGAGCCTAAATTAGCCGGCTTCACAAAACAAGGAAATTGCAGGTTCTCTTCGATCTCAGCTGCCACTCGGTCAAAGTTCTCCAACTCTTTTCGGAGATACACCAGATATTTACCAACTGGCAAGCCCTGCTGCTGAAAGACAGCTTTCATGATGGCTTTATCCATTCCTACTGCTGAACCTAAAACCCCGGCTCCCACATAGGGGATATCCGCCAGTTCTAGCAGCCCCTGAACGGTACCGTCTTCACCAAACGGCCCATGCAACACCGGAAAAAGAACATCCACCTTTTCCCGAAGTCCCGCTAAAATGTGTCCCTGAGTATTTTCCAAGAATACCAACGACGATGCTTTGTCTCCGCTTAATGCTGCCAACGATTCTGTGCCGTCAGATAACCGGCGGACCTGCAAATCACCGCTGGCAACCAAGGCCTCAGGGCCCTGCCCCGGCAACCAACGGCCTTCCTTCGTGATCCCGATGGGAATAACCTCATATTTATCCTTATCGATGGCTGCCATCACCGAATTGGCCGACAGCACCGAAACCTCATGTTCTCCAGAACGACCCCCGTAAATCAATCCCACCCGTATCTTGGCCACCTAAGTTCCCCCCAGTCTATCCGATATTCACTAAGCATTATTCTTACATCATGCTATTCTCGATTACAACCGATCTTTCCTCCACAATGACAGGAACTTAACAAAATATTTTACCCCGCAAAACCTATTCCAATAACTCCTGTTTAATCCGGCGAAACTCTTCCACGGTCAATTCACCGGCAGCCAACCGTTGCTTTGCAATGTACAAAGGATGATCCGGCCGTTCAACCGGTTGAGACTGCATCTTCCAGTTTCCTACCCTACGGCGGACCCAAGCGATGAGCAACAGTCCGATGAATAGATAAACCAGCCAACCCTTCCGATACCATGGCGCATAAATCAACCAGTTCCACAATTTAACCGCCAGGGACGGCAGGAAGAAAAAGATGGACATAAAACCTGCAACTCCGGCTATTTGATGGTATTTCATTGTACCACCCCAAGCATTTGATTTACGCTTTATTATACCCAATTGATGCGTTCCTAACCTTTTTATGGAAAAAACAAGCGGGAGAACTCCCGCCAGTTTTTCAATCCATAAAACATCATACTATCAATTAAATATAATTATGATTCCATATACGCTCCTTCGGAAACCGGAGCAGCATGTTTCAGGTAGCGACGAAGCACACCGTGCTTTTTGCCGGTTGCAGGCGGTTCCCATTTCTTTTGACGTTCCGAGAGGATCCGGGCAACCTCTTCAGCCGGCATCTCCTGCCCCTTAAATCCGATAACATCCAACCGCCGGTTGGGAAGATCCACGAGCACCAGATCCCCGGTTTCAATCAGGCCGATAGGCCCGCCCAATGCCGCTTCCGGAGCAACATGGCCAATACATAAGCCACGGGTGGCACCGGAATACCGGCCATCAGTGATCAGAGTTACCGAAGACGAAAGTTCCGGAACGGAAGCCAATGCTTCAGTAGTCATAAACATTTCCGGCATACCCGAACCCCGTGGCCCCTCATTTCGAATTACGATAATATCATCAGGTTCAATTTTTTTCTCAACCAGCGCCTGATACGCCAAGTCCTCTGACTCGAAAACCTTGACAGGTCCCTTTTTAGCCAGCTCGCTGGCTTTGGCGCCTGCTGCCGCATACTTGATAACCGCTCCCTCCGGAGCCAGGCTTCCCCGGAGCACAGCCACGGAACCTTTTTTCGTATTTGTCTTCGGATCCCGGATAATATCTGACACAGAGATCCGGTGATTGGCCAGATACGACTGGACCCGTTGGAAATATCCGTCCCTTTGAAGTTCTTCCAGGTTTTCTCCCAAAGTCTTTCCGGTCACCGTCATCACTGACAAATCCAGATGATCCCGGATTAACCACTGAATCATGGGAATCCCACCGGCATACCAGAAAAATTGGGTTGGGAATTCGCCGCTGGGCTGCAAATTGGTGAGATACGGTATCTCCCGATTGGCTTCATCAAATAATTCTAAAGGTAAATAAATCCCCGCCTCGTGAGCAATAGCCGGCAAATGTAACAACGCATTAGTGGAACCGCCGATAGCAGCATGAACTTTAATGGCATTACTGAACGCCGCCGGTGTTAAAATATCGCTCACCTTGATTCGCTGTTTGATCAAATTGATAATAGCTTTCCCAGCCTGCCGGGCTTTACGTTGTAATTCCTGATAAAAAGCAGGAACCAGTGCAGCCCCGGGTAAAGCCAGTCCCAGTGCTTCAGACATACATTGCATCGTACCGGCCGTTCCCATAAACGGACAAGCTCCACAGGTCGGAGCGGAAGTAAGGCAAAACTCCCGAATTTCACTCTCAGTAATATTTTGCTGATGTTCCCGAAGGGAAATATCTCCGCCAACCGCAATGGTGGTCAATTCCGGACCGGAACCCATGGTGCCTCCGGGAATATGAATTGCCGGAATATTTAACCGGGCCATCGCCATCAAATGGGCTGGAATCGACTTATCACAGCTGGATACCATGATCGCTCCGTCCCAGGGAATTACCGAACCATGCAATTCCACCATATCGGCAATAACATCCCGGGAAGCTAAAATATAATTCATACCCGAATGTCCCTGGGCCCAACCGTCACAAAGATCGGTTACATGAAAATGAGCTGCTTTACCGCCAGCCTCCATAACACCCATGGAAGCTGATTCGCTTAGCTCTCCCAGATGAACACTGCCCGGATGACTGTCGCCATAAACATCATCGATAAATATCTGATATTTAGCCAAGTCCTCCTCTGTCCAATCCATACCCAACCGCAAAGCATCAAACTGACGCCACCGGTTACGGACTTTTTGGGTCCGACTTACACTCTGTTGCCAACCACTCATTTTGACCCCTTCTTCTTGTAGAATGTTTATTTTTGTAGAATGTATATCATTGTTATCGTCAAATTTAAATAATATATTAAAATATCATTGTGACAAATTTATTAACATATTGGCTTGCTTTTAAAAACCGATTTCGATAAATTAATCAAAGAAAACGATGGAACAGGAGCAACCGCCGTGACTAAACACTTTTTTAAAGCGGCCGCCTTCATCGGCATAGTCCTCATCATCCTCGCCCCGCTATGGTGGTTTACACGAAACCATACCGTTACCCGTAATTTTTTCGCTATGGGAACCTTCTTTGAGATCACTGCTACCGGGCGGTTCCCCGAAAAAACCATTGACAAGGCAGTCGCCGAGATCGAACGCATCGAATCCTTGACCAAACCCGGGGGCGATTCGGACATCAGCCGAATCAATCAAAATGCCGGCATCAGCCCAGTCAAGATTGCTTCGGAAACCCTGGAAATCTTACAATTGGTCCGTGCTCATTATCAAGCATTATCCGGCGCCTTTGATCCAACCATTGCTCCTCTCATCGACTTATGGGGCTTTAACAGCAACGGTCTGCCCCATCGCCCGGAAAAAAGCCAAATTGCTTCCCTACTGCCCTTAGTGAATTTTAAAAACGTAACCATCCATCCATCCCGGCAAACGGTTCACCTAACCCAACCCGGAATGAAGCTGGATTTAGGAGGTATTGCCAAAGGTTATGCCATTGACCGGGCTTACCAGATCCTCCAAGCCGATGGAATTCACTCAGCATTGATCAATGGCGGTACCAGCAGTATTCGGATAATCGGCAAAAAAGAATCAAAGCGCCACTGGATCTTAGGCATCGGCCATCCCCGCCACGAAAACCAATTATTGGGTACCTTAACCCTTCCAAATAATCGGGCCTTAAGTACTTCAGCAGACACTCAAAACTTCTTCCTGGAAGAGGGGATTCGTTATTCCCATTTGATCGATCCGGCCACCGGCTATCCGGCTCGGGATAAGATCCTGGTGACGGTCACTGCTCCGACTACTGTGGAAGCAGACCTGTTATCCACCGCTTTTTTCATTCTCCCCCTCCATCAGATTCAAACCTATGTAAAAAATCGTCCCGACATTGGTGTGATCATTTTTGATGCGGCCCAACGGTTAACCGTTATCAATGAACCCAATTTCTCCGCCACAACCGAAAATTAGGTACTTAAACCTTCTTTTTCATATCTATAAAAAACAACGCATAAGGATTACCATAAACCTGCGAAGGGGGAATCCCTATGCGTTTTTATTATGCAGAAAAAACCCTGCATCGGGCATTGGATGAAGCCGAGTTTTGGAAACGCCAGGAGGCAGAGCATACGAACGTTATTCGAACCATCGTCCCCAACCTGGAATCCCATTTTACCCAAATTTTAGCTCGATGGGGAGAAGTGTTCTCCCAGACCGAAGGAGCCGTTGTTCAATATATCGAGCTTCTCAACCGTTCCGGACATGAAATCAGCAAAACCGCTGAAGGCGAAATCTTACAGCTACTCCATTGCAGCCTTCAGCAAAGCCGGGATTTCGTTGCTTTTCTCGGCCAAATGGTCAATGAAAGCAGCACCGTTCAAACCAATCCCTTAGCATCCACTGTCATTCATCACATCCGCCGCGAATCCGAATATTACATTGGGATTACCCAGGCTGTAATGGAACATTATCTATCCCGCTAATATAAAAAAGGTCTGATCCTCTCCGGCTCAGACCTTTTTCCATTGTATCCGTTCATCATTTCATTATCTAAGACACCTAAACCCAACTCATCCTTTACTCATACTGAAGAGCAGCCCCCAGAGTCCCCGGACCCGTATGCACCCCGATCACCGGCCCAACCTGGGTAACGATAGATGCCGGTATTTGGAAAGCATTTTCCAAAGCGTCTTTAAGACCGGACGCCGCCTGGAGGGCCGCACCATGGGCTATAGCCATTTTAACCGCTTTTCTGCCCTTCGCCAACTCCTTAAACCCTTGGATCATGGTTTTAAAAGCCTTCTCCTGGCTACGCACTTTATCGTAAGTGTGATAAACCCCATCATCGCCCACCCGGATTAAAGGCTTAATATTGAGGATCGAGCCCATCAAACCCTGCACCTTGCCAATACGGCCTCCTTTTTGGAGATATTCCAGGGTATTTACGGTAAACATCGTTTCAATATTCTGCCGGGCTTTGGTTAGAGCCTGCACCACCTGGGTGGCTTCAAGCCCTTCCCGGATAAGTTTTGCCGCTTCTTGAACCATCAAACCCATCCCCAAACTGATGGTCTTGGAATCAATAATGTGAATCTTCCCTTTCAGTTCTTCGGCTGCAATACGGGCTGCATTCAATGTTCCGGACAATCCCGACGAAATATGAATTGAGATAATTTCCTGATACTCCTGGAGCAACCGCATATAAAGCCGACGAAAGTCCTCCGGTGACGGCTGTGATGTTTTGGGTAAATGTTTCGAATCAGCCAACCGGGCATAAAATTCTTCGCTGGATATCTGATTATCGAATAATTCTTCGTCTTCAAACCGAAGTTTCAACGGGATAACATGAGTATCACATGTTTGCTGAAACTCGTGGTTCAAATCCGCTGTACTGTCCGTCACCAAAGCAATTTTCTTCATATCATTATAACCTCTCGTTCATCTTCAATTGAAACTATTATGAATCTAATCATAACACGTTTTCGTCAGAATAGATAGTCATTATAGAGGAGCCATTTTCTTGCTATATTACATAATTAATCAAAATAACATGAACGCCGCTTTGAACGACGCTCTCTTCAACCATAGCTTTATGGATGTTCAGCCTTTGGCAGGCAACCGGTTCTGCCATGCGTGGAGAACCAAGGCTACCGCGATCACCCCATAAGCTAAAAACACCCGGAAATATTCTCCGATCTGGGGTATACCAAATACCGCCTGCCCTGCCAAAGGAGATACCACAAATAGGGTATGAAAAAGGAAAACCCCAAGGATGGCATTGCCGATACCAGCCTTCCGGGTTGATGCTCCTCCCACCAATAGCGCTGCGATGGAAAACATGCCAATTTGTTCATGACTGTTATATGTATTTAACGTTCCAATATTCTGTAGGAAAATCAATTGTCCCCAAGCTGCTAACACCGTGGAATAGACAATCGCTGTGATCCGAATCCGATTCACCGGAATACCGGCCACCGACGCAATATGCCCATCCTCACCTACCGCCCGCATTTGCTGGCCTAACCGCGTCTTCATCAAGAATGAGATCCCTCCACAGAGAAGCCCAGTAACCAACCATGTTCCCAAAGGAATTCGCCACGGGCCTACCGGAATCGGTCCTAAATCGAACATAATAAGTCCATCCCAGATTCCATCCAATGCTCGATCCAAGGCGTTGGCCACTCCAATCAGGTCCACTGTATTACGGATACCGATCCCGGAAGGAAGTAGCAGGGTTGGATTGTTCATCGGAATAACGGTTCCCACCAGAACTAAAAAGATCAACTGATACAATCCATTGGCAAAAAAGCCTAAAATCATGCCGGTCACCATCTCCCGGCCTTTGGCTTTATTTAAAACCAGCCCGGTTAACCACCCGAATAACACAGCCAGCGGCAGTGCGATAAGCATCGCCACTGCCAAACCCGTCAATCCTTCGATCCGGTAATGGGTTACGATAACCAACGCAATCTGACCGGCCATCGCCCCAATTACAATTCCGAAATTCAAGCCAAGTCCGGCCACAACCGGGATAAGCAGTGATAAAACTAAAAACGTATTCCGGCCCAATCGGGTAAAAATCTCATTGATCAGATAATTCAGGTCCAGCTTGGCTACAACCACGCCGATAATGCACAATACGGCAAAAAATGCCGGAACCATACTACGGGAGAACACTCCGGTCCTAAGCTGCAAGAAATATCCGAAGCTTCGAACCTCAACGCCGCCTCGCTTCATCTCAACGCCTCCTTTCCCCGCGAGTCAAAGCATATAAGATCATCCCGTTACTGATAATCATCCGGGCTATTTCACTCACATCCGCACCGCTCAATACCGTCTGGGTTACCGGCAAAGCAATAGTTAACAAAGTTTGAAAAAGGATCGTGCCGATGACCACCTGGCTTATACTAGCCTTCTGAAGTGAAGCGCCTCCGATCAAGATTGAAGCCACTGCCGGAAATGCCATATATAGAGGGGCAGTATAAAGCTGCAAAAATCCATAACTTTGTGCATAAGCTAAAATCCCGATGGCCCCCAAAACCGTTGAAATGACCACTCCCAAGTGACGCATGGCATTCAAATTAACCCCGGAAGACTTCGCAAATAACGGATTGGAGCCGGCAGCGGCCATTGCCCTCCCGACCCGGGTTTTTAAGAAAAAGTGCATTAAGGCACAACCCAATCCGAAAAACATCAGTAATCCAGTGGGAATCGTAATCCCCCAAAGCTTTATCTCTAAAAAATGATTCAACAGCTTGCAATAGTAATTTTCCAAAGTCAGAGTATACCGCAGGCCCTGTCCTCCGATGGCGAAAACCATGGCCGGATTTTTAATGGGTGCCGCCAACCAAAAAATGCACATTCCTGCTACCATCGAAAACCCAACATAGGTTCCGACCATCATCTCCTGTCCCTGGACTTTATCCAACAACAAAGCATAAACGTAGCCTAATATCCATGCTAACACTATACCCAATAACGCCGCAGTCCCAAAACCAACCCATCCTCGCAGGTTTAAACTCATGCTGACCACGCCGCCGACTAAACCACAGAGAATACCCACAGGCAATGCAAAGTTTAAACCGGCTCCGCACGTGATAGTGGGAACCATGGCCAGCACCAGCAGCCCATTCATCCCGATTCGCACCAAAGAGTCACTGATGAGAAACGTTAAATCCATCTTGAGTACGACCGCTAATACGAAAAGGAATACCAGAAACCCGGCAATAATTATCCTGGGAATGCCTATGCTTTCGATTAAACCGTTCTGCCAGAATATTGGCCGGGATTTAAGCCATTCCATCGATTCCTACCCCCTTTCCCGACTGATACTTTCCAGCCATCATCATCCCAAACTCCATATCCGATGCATCGGGAGGCAAAATACCGGAAATACGGCCCTCATACATAATGACGATCCGGTCACAGATTCTTCGCAGTTCTCCTAATTCACTGGAGGTCATCACGATGGTCATTCCTCCTTCCCGGCTGCACCGGACCAAATAATCCAAAATCAATTGCTTGGCCCCGATGTCAATACCCCGGGTCGGTTCCGATGCCCACAAAATATCCGGTTTCATGGTTAATGCCCGCGCCAAACATACCTTTTGCTGGTTTCCGCCGGATAGATGGCGGACGATTTGCTGTGGTCCCGTACACCGGATATCCAAATCTTTAATCATGGTTAAGGCATGCTCCCGCATTGCGGTCCGATCTTCCCTACGAAGCCTTTCCAGGGGACCAGGCCAAAGAAATTTCCCCTGAACCTGCATTGCTGTAAAACTGATATTCATCTCGATGGATTCATCCATCCACAAACCAACTCGGCGCCGGTCCTCCGATACCATAGCCATCCCCGACAACAGTGCCTGGCGGGGATTATTGAGCGAAACAGGCAGCCCGTCCTTAAATACCGAACCTCGCGCCGGATAAAGACCCATAATGCCGTTGGCAACGCCGATTTTCCCGTGGCCGGCCAATCCGCCGATACCCAAAATTTCGCCGCGCCGCAGCTTCAAATCGAACCGATGTACCACTTCTCCCGGCATCTCCACGGATAAATCATGAATCTCCAAGATGACATCCTCAGCCTCGTCTTCCGCCACCGGACGTTTGGCCAAAACCGAACGTTCCACTTTACGGCCGACCATCCATTCGGCAATTTTGTCAATCCGAGCTTGATCCCGCTCCATCCGGGCTACCAATTGGCCATCCCGTAAGATACTGATACTATGGGCAACCGCCATCACCTCATCCAAACGATGGGTAATGAATAAGATAGCAATCCCTTTTTCAGAAAGGCGGCGCATTGCTTCTAGCAGTAACCCGGCTTCAGATTCTGTCAGTACTGCAGACGGTTCATCAAAGACCATTACCCGAAGATTTTTCTTATCAATCTCACGGGCAATCTCCACAAACTGCATATACCCAACAGGCAATCCGGCGACAGGTAGTGTTTCGTCGATGTTGATCGACAAATGATCCAAAGCCGACCGGGCATCCTGCCGCATCGCTTTAAAGTCCAATGTTTCCATGGATTTCCCCATTACCCGGCTAATCACATTCGAACAGGTAATCTCCCGGTTTAGCTTTATGTTTTCGGCAATCGAAAAACCTGGTAAAAGCATGAACTCTTGATGAACCATTCCAATCCCTAATTCCATGGCTCGAGCCGGCGAATCGATCACTACCGGCTCTCCATCGATTCGAATTTCTCCCTGAAATCCGCCGGTTTCATGGATAACGCTCATTCCAAATAAAATGTTCATCAACGTAGACTTTCCGGCCCCGTTTTCCCCGATGATCCCGTGAATTTCTCTAGGTTTTACCTTCAGATCTATGCCCTTTAAAACTGTGACGCCATAATAGTCCTTGGTAATTCCGATTAGCTCCAAAACGGCCGATTCAGACATCTCAATCGCCCCTCATCCTTCAAAAATCATCCCGGCTTATACCCCGGTTCACCGACAGAGATGATGCCGGGTAAAACCCGGCATCATTTGCGGTTATCTTCAGAAAACGATCGAGTCAACCAAATACATGTAATAATTACCCTTATTGCTCAAACGTTCAAACTGCATCTTATGTCCGGTATTCTTTTCCACAGTCTGTTGAACAGCTTTAATATCGCTCAGTTTTATTTTTTTCTCAACCGCCAGTTTAGCCAACTCTACCCCTGCCGTAGTATTGAGATAACCGGTAGCTACCGGCCAGGTGGCAAAGCGGCCGGCTGCACCCTTTTTGGCGATCTCCTTGGATATCTCTTGAGCGATCTTTGGGAAATTGCCTTTCATATCCTGGGTAATTTCCAACCCTAATGCACCCGGATAACCATGGGTCGGACTAGGACAACATTGTTCAGGAACGATCGCTCCGGTTTTTAATGCAGCTGCAATTAACGGTTCCTGCATGGCACAGTTGGTTGAGAAAAGCGCTATATCCTTGCCGTGTTTAGCCACTTGTCTAGGTACATCCTCCAGGATAAATTGCTGAGCTGCCGGAATACCGCCTTCTCCCATCGGATCCGGCGCTGTAACAAAGATGAATTCAAGGCCGAGTTTGGCACATTCTTGACGCATAATATCCCGGCGTTCGGCTAATTGTTGATAGGACATATGCCGCGGGAATGAATAGTGCAAGAATTTTTTAGCACCCATCTTTTTAGCCAGCTGAACGATGGATTTTCCCCGGGCCCGGTTATTAGAAATTAATGCCGCATCAGCATATCTTTCGAGCATCGGCGGATCCTCATGGGGCTCACCCGCAATAAAAATTATATCCGGCCGCGTCTCTTTCACTTTTCGGATGGCCGCCACCGTACCGGGAATCGCCTGATTCACCACGATCGCTTTGACACTACGATCCGCAGCCAATCCAGTAATTTGAGCAATGGTGGTTTCCTGCTCTTGCATAAAATTATCCGGATAAGTCACATGCTTAATTAATCCAGGATACTTCCTGATAGCTGCCTCTGCACCCCGGTATTCATCTTCATTCTGAGAAACCGTTCCAGTGACCACACCGATCTTAAATGTAGGAGCTGCAGCAAAGACAGCACACGTCATCATCACAAAAATCATGAACACCGAGACCCAAAAAAACACCTTCTTTCGTAACATCTAATCAACCTCCCCCAACATATTAATCTCCATTCCGGAGTCATCAGAAATTGTTCAATATTTGTTTATATTTTCCTTTTTTTACAATAATTCTTAACTCCGATCTTTCGTTCAAATTTTTTAGAGATAAGCCAGGGAATTTCTGTTTAGATCCCCATCAACCCGAGGTTTGAGTGAGTATTGACCGGGAAACACTAACCTCGAGAACACCTGCAAAGGAGGTGAAATCTTGGGCCTTCTTGATTTTCTTCGGCGGATTTTTGACGCTAATTCTTACAATCAGGAATTCAGCTATTTAGATGCGGAACCCAATCTACAGCCCGACAGCGATGACACTGGCGGTTACCTAAAGTCCCAGTTCATGCCGAAACAGTATTCTTATCTTCGTTATGAAATCGGTAGCGACTTTGACGCTCCACACCATTCTGAGGAATCGATACGTATTGATTATGACGGTTTATTAAAGAACTGTGGCGCTGATGCTGTTTATCTTCATTATGCCTTTGACAACTGGGATTATCATACGATTCGGACCGAACGGATGAACCGCAGTGAAGACGGGGGATTTACATTGACCATCCCGGCTCATGGCCACAGGGAAATAAATTATTGTTTTAAAGATTCTGCTGACCATTGGGATAATAACAACGGTTGGAACTGGACAACCCAAATCCGCCAATAATCTGGCAGCTGACCCTCTAAAAACCAAAAGGGCTATTGCAATGTTCTTGCAATAGCCCTTTTTATTGAACTTCCAATCTCAGATCCCCGTTTTATTCAATTCCTGGGATCCCTTCAATGGCAATCGGCCGCACCGGGCAGGAATCCAACCCTTTGATCGGCAACGGAACGCACATCAGCAAGAAGACATCCTTTTTCAACAAATCGAAATGGTGCATGACCTCTATGAAAACCACGTCTTTCCGCATCAGGATATCATGGAATTCCTTCACCGATTGCTTATCGTATTCGATGGAGATGGTATTGTCAAATCCGACTCCATACACTCCTTTTTCTGCCAGCCATTTACCGGTCTCTCCGTTTAAATACGGACGTTTGTCTTGTTCACTGTTGGCCAGCTCCGTAAAGGGCTCAAAGTAGTAAGGGCTCTTTAACAACACAAAATCGCCTTTCTTTACCCGGCCCCGGTCTGCCCGATCCAGATCAGCAGCTGTAATAGCTTGCTTCGGTTGAATATCGGCCAAATCAAGCAATACACACCGGCAAATATAATGGTTCAGCGGGATATCGAAGGTATCTTTCAATTCGTCGGCATGATGGTACGGTGCTTCAATATGGGTTCCCAGGTGACTCATGATGTCGATCTCGGAGTGGTAATCCTCCATCGGATAGGACTTATAGCGCCGGACTTCCAAGCGCCGGGTCTCCACCCCGGGAATTAAATCCTTGCTGAGATCCACAAATCTGAGTCCGTCCAGTTCCATAACATACTTCATTGACATACACCCACTTTCCTTGTTTATTGTTGCTGCAATAGTTGAATGTTGGTATCCAACAGTTTGGTCATCACTTTTTCGGCCGTTTCCGGATCGCGGTTCTTAATGGCCTCATAAATCTGAATATGAAGATCCTGTTCGAACTTGTCCTTTAAATTCTCCGTGTTCACTTTAAAATGGGAGAACAGGACTTCCTTCATCATCAGCATGATTTGATAGGTTACTTTATTTTGTGTCGCCAGAGCAATATTAATGTGGAAATTTAGGTCAGCCCGTGCGTATTTCATCGCATCCGATTGAAAACGGATCATCTCATCGAGACAGGCTTTTAAACGTGCCAAATCCTCCGGGCCGGCTTTCAACGCCGCAATCTTGACATTCGCAACCTCCAAAATCTTACGGAATTCGAACATCTCTATAATTTCCTCTTTGGTCAAAGGCAATACCGGTGTCTGCACACCGAATAAATGATCATAGATAGTATCTTTGACGAAAGTTCCTTCGCCATGCTTAATTTCCAGAACGCCCAAAGCGCTTAATTTTTGCATACAGCCGCGAATGGTATTCCGGCTGACGCCAAACATTTCCTGAAGTTCCGTCTCTGATGGAACCCTACTCCCTCGGGGCCATTCCCCGCTGGTTATTTTAGCTTTTATCGCTTCCAAGACGGTGTCGCTCAATGATAACCGTTCATTCAAATTCAATCTCTTCACCTTGTTCGTTAGAGGTAGGACGTACTACGTCCTATGTCTGGATCATAACAGACTCCCGAGCAAAAGTCAATCAAATATAAAAAAAGAAGGCTTCCAGCCTCGGAAATCGGAGCAAATTTTCCTTCATAACCCAATCGTGGAAGCCCACGGAGAAGAAATACATGTGGCTAGCCGGCCGGGAGAAGGCTCGGTTTTCACGGTAATGATTGCGACGTCGCCGTCTCCAGCATCTGATCCACCGTCTCCAGCAGGGCTATAAGGTCAAAGGGTTTGGCGATCACACGTTGATACCGGCCGTCACAAATCATATCGGACGACCCGGAAACCGCTCCGGTCAGCCAAATGACGGGAAACCGACCGTATCCACGGGAATCCGCTTCTTCCAAGAAAACCGTCCCGCCCATCCCGGGCATATTGAGATCAAGGAGCACCACATCGGGTTGAAACCCTTCCTCCAATAATACTAACCCGTACATTCCGCTATTGGCCGTCTGAACCTGATGCCCTTCCATTTCCAATGCGGCTTGAAGCACTGTTGTGATATCGGGTTCATCATCAATGATCAATACTTTTCCCATCCCGACTCCCTCCCGAAATTTTGATAGCGCTTCACTCATGAAAGGACCTATCTTTTTAACATTCGGTTTACATTGTTATTTTCCTATCAAATTCTGCAATTTTTCAAAAATGCATAGAGCTACGGTTTCAGGCCGAAACTATATTCATTAAAAGAACTTTGAGGAAATCAAACGGAGCGAAACACCCTATGGATCAGTTTGAACGGGGATTCGTCATCGGAATCACCGCCGGCGGAATAAAGGATCTCTTCAGTTATATCAGCTATGCCCTGGGATGGACAAAAGTCTCATATGGCCACTGGATGGGGGTATACCTCTTGGGAAGGCCGGTTCGAAATTCTTTGGAATTTATTTATGCTCAAGGCGTAGAAATCGGTTTAACCGGCATCCTTGGGATCGTATTCACGTATTGTATTCTCCGCTCCGGAAATAAACATAATTTATGGTTCAAAGGCTTACTATTAGCAAACACTTTCTATTTTCTCTCCTATGTAATGGCGACTCTTTATCGCCTGCCGGTCATCGCAACGCCGGATATCAGTACCTCCCTTTCCAACCTGGTCACCACCTCCGTCTTCGGCATATTGCTGGGCCTATTCACCGAACGGTGGGGACTAAAACGATACACGGAACCAATCTGAACGAACTTAGGTTAACCTATGGGAAAGGATGAAGACTTTGGATCGCTTCACCAGAGGATTAATTGTCGGGGTAACCACCAGCGCCATCAAGGACGCCCTCAGTTTTTTCAGTTATTACGTCCTGCATTTTACTAAAGCAACGTATGGCCATTTAATGGCGGTTTTCCTATACGGAAGGGCTCCTCGGTCCATTTTTGAACTGCTTATTGCCCAATTCGTCGAACTTGGCATCGAAGGAGCCTTGGGAATTACCTTTATTTACTATGCCTATCGGACCAAAAATAAAAAGAACCTGTGGTTAAAAGGAATCTTTTTCGCCTATACAGTCTATCTGGGAGCTTACTTTACAGGAACATTTTATCGGCTGCCGCTTATCGGAAAACCGGCCATCGAAACCGTCATCTGCAACTTTATCACGACGACTATTTTCGGCATATTGATGGGGGCCATGACCTATTGGTGGGGGAAAAAACTCGGGGACTTTTCCGATGAAGTGCCTCAGCAAAACGCGGTCCACTCTCTCCGCGAGATGGAAGCCGAGGATGACGTTAAACCGAGCAAGCCGGTTAAATTAAAATGATGGCGGTTTTCTTGACTATATTTCGGCTTCGTTAAGGTCACATTCTCAGCAATCAGCCAGCGGTTTTATTTTTTGGCCAATCACAATCGTTTACCATGTATTTAAAATGTGAATTGAAATTTCCGAAAAACAAAAAACCTCCGTCTTTCAACGGAGGTTAAATTATCTTTATTTATGGTGCCGAAGGCGGGATTTGAACCCGCACGCCCGCAAGGACACTGCGCCCTGAACACAGCGCGTCTGCCAGTTCCACCACTTCGGCACGTCAGTAACATAAATTATAATCTATCTTTCCCCTACTGTAAAGAGGTTTTTCGAAGATATTTTTTGGAAAACCCCCGCAGAAGATTGAGCTTCGGTTGAATTATCTCCCAAAGTTCATTATAATTACAACTAAGTTAAAGACGTTACGGGCGTGCCCTGCATCAAACGTTTCAAGCTGTTTACATGCCTGATAGGAGGAATCAATTATGCCAGTCTCTACGAAAATCCGCCAAGCCCTCGGCGGTTCATCCTTTATTCGAAAAATGTTCGAAGAAGGGGAACGGCTGCGTAAGATTTACGGCGCCGATAAAGTATACGATTTTTCCCTCGGCAACCCGGATCTTGAACCGCCGGCTGCTTTCAAAGAAAAACTGGCCGAACTGGCCAACCACCCCATCCCCGGCATGCATCGCTACATGAGCAATGCCGGATACCCCGAAAGCCGGAAAGCCATCGCCGATTATCTCAACGCCAAATCCGGCACGACTCTTACGGAAAACCACGTGGTGATGACCGTTGGAGCTGGCGGTGGATTGAATGTCATTTTCAAAGCGATCCTTGACCCCGACGACGAAGTGATCGTATCCGCCCCCTATTTTGTGGAATATGGCACTTATGTCGATAATTTCCTAGGCAAACTGGTAGTTGTCAAATCTCTGCCTACTTTCCAACTGGATCTGGAGGCCATCGCCGCGGCGATCAATTCCCGAACCAAAGCCATCCTCATCAATTCGCCGAACAATCCCACCGGGGTGATCTATACTGAAGAAACCCTTCAAGGATTAGCTGATCTATTGGCTCAAAAAGAAGCTGAGCTCGGCCGGGAAATCTATGTGATCTCCGACGAGCCCTATGCCGGCCTGGTCTATGACGGCGCTACCGTACCACCGGTGCTCCGCATTTTCAAACATGGCATTTTAGCCACATCCCACAGTAAAGATTTGGCCATCCCAGGCGAACGTATCGGTTATATTGCGATCAATCCCGCCATTCCTGAAGCAGACCTGTTATTTAATGCCTTGGTCTATGCCAACCGCGTCTTAGGTTTTGTCAATGCTCCTGCCCTGATGCAACGCTTAGTCGCCGACCTGCAAGGCCAGGTGGTAGGGCTGGACATTTACCAAAGACGCCGGGATATCTTGTATAATCACTTAACCCAAATCGGATTCAAGATGGTGAAGCCTCAAGGGGCCTTCTATCTCTTCCCGGAAAGCCCCATCCCGGACGATATCGCTTTTATCCAGGCTGCCACCAAGTATAATCTGCTCCTGGTTCCGGGCAGCGGCTTCGGAGCCCCCGGATATTTCCGGATCTCTTACAGCGTTTCCGACAGTACCATCCAAAACTCCCTCCCGGCCTTCACCGAACTTGCGAAAGAGTTTGGGCTGGCGAAATGAGAGAAGAGATACCAGGTGCCGGATACTGGCTTCTTGAGATTAGGAAGTCAGGAGTCAGGAGATAGGAGTCAGTAGCTAGTAATTGGTACTGGGTACTAGATACTAGATAGGAACGCTAAGCGTTCCCTCCATACCCCAGAACCGGAGCCTAGAACATCCTACCCTGGATCCCAACATTTCTGGGCACTGTGAACTGTGCTGTGCTCCAACACTAACTCGCCTTATACGTTAATGATAAAACCGAGCCTCCTCGTCTCTGCATAAAGGAACAAAGCAGAAGCCGAAGAGGCTCGGATATTTTTCTATGTGCTCTGTACTTGCACCAGAAATAGAACTGTCCACTATCATCTTGATAGTATTCCCTTTACATTACCTGTTCCTCTCTTATACCTCCGCCTTCAGCACCGTATCCACAGGATCATTCCAAAGCAGACCGATGACTTTTGAAACCTCCTGAGGATTTTCAGTTGTATAAAAGAATGTCCGTCCCGGCCCCGGTGCTTCGTTAAGCAACTGCTTCTGTGAAAGCACCTTCGCCGTTTGCCTAGCTACTGCCGCACCAGTATCCAATATCGCTACATCAGGACCAGCCAACCGGGCAATCACAGGCTTTAAAAAGGGATAATGGGTACATCCTAACACCAGCGTATCCACACCCTTTTCAAGCATAGGGACTAAATATTCTTTTAATATCTGCTCCGTTTCGGCTCCATCCAATTTACCGGCTTCCACCAACTCCACCAATCCCGGAGCAGGCTGCGTATAGACTTCGATCCCAGTCCCATATTTCTCAACCAGCAGCGAAAACCGCTCTCCACTCAGGGTCATATCAGTAGCTAGAACCCCGATCTTCCCGCTGCGGGTCTTGTCGTGAGCCGGTTTAACTGCCGGTTCTACACCGACGATCGGGATCTCCGGATGAACTTCACGAATATGATCCAGTCCGGCAACACAGGCGGAATTACAAGCAACCACAATGGCCTTGGCGCCGAGACCCATTAAGTATTCGGAAACATCCAACACCCGTTTTCGAATCTCTTCCACCGGTTTAACCCCATAGGGACAATGGGCTGTATCCGCTATATAAAACAAGTCCTCATTCGGCAGCGTTTTCCGGATCTCAATTAGGATCGACAATCCGCCCACACCGGAATCAAAGACACCAATAGGAGCCGAAGACGGCAAAGAGATCACCTCAAATAAAATTAGTGCGATACCTGATAGGATACCCTAATTTATTCTCGGCTTAACCTAAATTTCCTTCATTCTGCTAAAAGCCAATTTGGTTCAAGAGGTTATTTTCCTAGCACTGCTTTGACGACTTCCACCACTTTGCTACCTTCATAAGGCTTTACGATGAAATTTTTCGCCCCGGCCTGAATCGCTTCCAGGACGATATCCTTCTGTCCCATGGCACTGCACACCAAGATTTTGGCTTTGGGATCGATCTCTATAATATGTTTAATTGCAGTCAAACCATCCATTTCCGGCATAGTCACATCCATGGTGACGATATCCGGCTGTTCCCGTTTATAGGCTTCAATCGCTTCCAACCCGTTCGAAGCCTCTACCACTTCGTCAAAGAGTCCATTGCTCTGGAAGATCTGTTTCAAGGACATCCTAACAAAGGCTGCATCATCCACAATTAAGCATTTCATAATTGTCATCTCCCCTTATATTGTTAAATTGCAATTTTCAATAGTACCCCAACGGTTAATTTCATCGGCAATCGCCGTCAAGCCCATGACTTTACATACTCCTCCAAGCTCAACAGCTTTACAAGGCATCCCGTAAACCACTGAGCTGGATTCATCTTGGGCAATGGTATAAGCCCCTCGGTCATATAAGGCCCGTAATCCCTTGGCACCATCATTGCCCATTCCGGTTAAGATAACCCCCATCGCTTCAGGACCAACCACTTCTGCCGCAGACAGGAAAGTGTAATCAATCGATGGATTATATACTGATTGAGGGTCCCGCGGACCGACCCGGACTGCCAAACGACCGTCTCGGTCGCGGACAATAGCCAAACTTTTACCTCCGGGCACTACCAATGCCGTTCCCGCCACAATCCGATCCCCGTCAGCTGCTTCACGGACCCTCAATTTACCAGCCCGCTCCAAAGTTTTAGCAAAATCCGCCGTATACGGCGCCGGCATGTGTTGGACAACGATAATCCCGGGAAGGTTAGGTTTTAAACGTTGAAAAATACTGTCCAATGCAATCGTCCCCCCGGTTGACGCCCCAATGACGATCAATCGTTCAGCACCGGGAGATGACAAGTCTTTCTGAGGCCTTTCCCTAGATGTTGTCTTCGTATCTTTCCTGGATTGGATAGCCGCCATAAACCGACGGCGAATCTCCTCTGCCCGAGTCACCAAGGTCTCTTTATAACCAACCGACGGTTTAACAATGATATCAACAATACCAAAAGAGGCCAATTGAGCCTGGGCTTCGCGGGACATCTCCCGGTTACTGAAGCCGATCACCGCCAAACCCTCAGTTGAACGCAACTTCGTATAAAATAAACTCCCATCCGAACACCGGAAATCCAAATCCAAAGCCACCACTGAAATGGATTCCTCAGTTATCATCCGCATTGCACGTTCCGGATCACCGATGGCTCCAATCACCGCAAAATCGGACGAGGCCTCTAAAATATCCCGTAAAAACTGCCGCATGAACGCTGAACCGTCGACAATTAATACCCGGTATTTCACATGCTACACCCTCTTCAAGAATATGCTGTTTTTTAAGGGCTTCCAACGTGGATCACGGTGTACGTCCATGGTTTCACAGGTACCTAATACCAAATATCCGCCATCATTCAAAATAGCATGAAATCGATCAATCAATTGCTCCCTTGACGCTTTTGAAAAATAGATCAAAACATTACGGCAAAAAATGATATCAAAGCGTATATTTGCCGGAATATCAAATTCTTCGTTAAGATTAATCTTCCGAAAAGTAATGGTTCGCCGCAATTCATTTCGAACCTGATAACTTTCCTGTTCTCCCGGCAATGGCATAAAATAGCGCCTAAAATAATTATCGGGAATATCTTTAACTGCTTCGGAGGAATAAACTCCTTTCATCGCTTCTTTCAACTTTTGAACATTGATATCAGAAGCCAGAATCGAAAATCTCCCGTCGCCACTAAAAGCGTCGGAAAACATCATACTCAACGTATAAGCTTCCTCTCCCGAGGAACAGCCTGCCGACCAGCAAAAAACTTTTCTGTCTTTGGCTTTTAAAACCGGCAATATAGTTCGATTAACGATTTCCAGCTGGTGTTTTTCCCTGAAAAAACTGGTCACATTGGTCGTCAGCAACTCGATAAATTCATTAACTTCCAACGGATCATCCTGTAACCGCTGGATATATTGACTAATATTCCCTATATTTAATTGTCGCAGTCGTCTCTCAAGACGGGTGACGATCAACATCTTCTTTTCGGGGCCATAAGAAAAACCCAAACGGCTGTTCACGATCTCGCACAGCCTCAGCAATTCCATCTCAGATAGTCTTGCTTCATTCTCCAGTAGCATTTTTACTACTCCTGCTACGTTTCCCTGAACTTTCATAAGATTGACTTGCTTTCAGTCGAGCCATGGATTGCTCCACCGCCTCAAAATCCACTAATTTATCCAAATCCAACATAAGAACAATTTGATCATCATGTTTAGCCATGGATTTAAGATATTGGGTTTTTTCATTATTGCTAAATTCGGGAACCGGTTGGATTTCTGCTGTACCGAAACTCACAATATCCAGCACATTTTCAACCAGCAACCCATACATCTTCTGAGAAGTCTCAACAACAACGATCACTGTATATTCCTTATTATTACTAGCTGAACCGAAAACCCGGTCCAGATTTAATACCGGAATGATCTCGCCCCGGAAATTGATGACCCCTTCAACAAAAACCGGTGCTTTTGGAACCTTGGTCGGCGGGATATATCGAATAATTTCCTTAATATTTAGGATATCAATGCCGAAATAGTCATCGCCGGCATTGAAAATAACCTGCTGAGTTCCACCTTCGAGGCTGGTAAATTGCAAATTGAGAATCGCCATAATATTATCAACTGCAGCCATCACTCAAACCCCCCATTTCCGGTTAACCATTACGTCATTTGCCCGATCCGGATTATAGACAATGGATTTTACCCTACTTTACCCGGCAATACTTCGGCGATCAGCTGTTTAGCATCTAATATTAAAGCCACTTCCCCGTTTCCAAGTAAGGTAGCACCTGACACTAACGGATTATCCGGTAATGCCTTATTAATCTGCTTAATCATAATCTCGGCCTGACCTACCAGCTCATCGACGACCAACCCCAGTTTATTGCGGCCTCTGTTAAGAATCACCAACGACAATGGCCCGGAAACCTGGGAACAATCGTCCTCCATGCCAAAAAGCCTGTTAAGATAGAACAAAGGGACAAACTCTTGACGTAACGAAAAAACATCATTGCCGCCTACATTTTGAATATCTTCGGTTCTAATGGCGTAACTTTCCAAAACATTTACCGAGGGAATCGCCATGGTCTGGCCGCAACTTTTCACTAAAAACGCCTGAATAATCGCTAAGGTCAACGGTACTTTCAAACGGAAAGTGGTTCCCTTCCCCAGTTCACTGTCGACCTCGATCTCCCCTTTTAAACTTCTGATACTGGTCTCCACCACATCCAGACCTACACCGCGGCCGGAGATATCGCTCACTTTCTCAGCTGTAGAAAATCCAGGAGCAAAAATCAGCCGGATGATTTCCTCTTTGGATAATTGGGCCGAAGGGTCAATCAGTTTATTTTTCACGGCCTTCTGCCGGACCTTATCTAAATCAATACCATTACCGTCATCACTGATGCTAATGACGATATAATCGCCTTCTTGGGAAGCTCCCAAGCGAATTTTACCGGTAGACGGTTTACCGGAAACCTGTCGTTTTTCGGGAGATTCGATTCCATGATCCATCGCATTCCGGATCAAATGGGTCAGCGGATCCACCAATTTTTCCGAAATTTGCTTATCGATCTCGGTATCCTCACCGAAAAATTCAATTTCTACCGGTTTGTTCAACCGTTTTGATATATCCCGAATGATCCGGGGAAACCGGGCAAAAATTTGATTCAGCGGAACCATCCGCAATTCCATTAACGCCAACTGAAAATCGCTGGTAATTTGCTCGAACTGCTGAACCAATTTGGTGAGCTGATTCCAAACCGCCTTCGACTGTTCCTGACGTTCGATCAGATCATTAAACCCGGCCTTGACGGTCAACAACTCGCCAATATAATTAATGAGCCTGTCAATTTTGACCGAATCCACCCGAATGGTTTGATCAGCAGCAGCGGGCGCCCGTTCACCTGACGGCGGAACCGGTTTGGCTGGTTTCGGACGATACTCCCAGGACTCAATCTGAACTTTTTCCAGATCAAACACCGGATAACCGCTGATCTTTCCAAGAGTCTGTTCATCAAGGCCCGTTTCGCTTTGGAGAATCAGCACAACTCCATCAGCTTGTTCCAAGGCCGGATCGTCCATGGCCGGAATTACCGCAAATGTTGAACACCATTGTTCAGCATGCTTCTTCCAGGTAAATACGGATACAGTTTTCATCACCGCATCCTGTCTGAATTTAAGATCCACCCGGTAAAGCTTTTTGCCTGCCGACTGCCAGGATTCCAGGGTTTTAGCTTGTTCCTCGTTAAATTCCAACGCCTGTTTGAGCTGGGCATTTGCCAATCCGGCTTTTCCCTGCGATTCGAAACCCAGCAATTCCAGCCATTGTTGGCTGTTCCAAGGGTTTTGCCAGGACTCAGCCTCAATATAGCTCAATAAATCATCGGAAAGACGAAGCAATACGTCGATCATCTCCGAAGACAAGCCCGCTTTTCCCTGGCGGATTTCATCAAAGTGATTCTCAACCCGGTGCATGACCTCTTTAACATTGCTCAGGCCCATCATCCCGGAAGAACCTTTGATGTTATGAGCGATCCGAAACAATTCGTGAACCTCGGTTTCGATCCGATTCGGTTCATTGTCCACATCAACCAGGATTTGCGTAAACTTCTCCAACTGTTCCCTGGTTTCAGCAACGAACAATCGGCTTAAGGTTTGGTCAATATTATTTCCACTCACGACGAACACCTGTCCCTCACGCCTTAATTTCAGGCCTTATCGGTAAACGGCTAGTACACTATGGAACCTATAAATTATCCCAGTTATCTCCGACAAAATCTTCATCTCGCTGTTTCTCTTCTGAGGAAGCAGGAGTCTCAGCCGGACTGACGACTGCATCGGATTTCCCGTCAGTATGATGCAGCTTAAACTGGTTCACCATCTGATTCAAATTCACCGACTCTTGATTCAAGGTTTGACTGGACGCAGATACTTCTTCGCTCATAGCGGCGTTTTGCTGGGTCACTTGATTCAGTTGTTCTATCGACGCTTGGATCTGATGGCTGGCTGTCATCTGTTCCCGCATAGCTGAAGCCACTTCAGCGATAACATCTACGGTCTGCCGGGTGTTTTCTACGATTTGGCCCAACATCTCCGAGGAGTGTTGTACCATGAAATTGCCCCGTTCAACCCGTTCAACGCTTTCTTTAATCAACATTTCAATTTCTTTGGCAGCTGCAGCACTGCGGCCGGCCAGATTGCGCACTTCAGCGGCAACTACCGCAAAGCCCCGCCCCTGTTCACCGGCACGGGCTGCTTCAATCGCAGCATTTAAAGCAAGCAAATTGGTTTGGAAAGCGATATCATTCACAACTTTAATAATCTCAGCAATCTGTTTGCTGCTGGTGTAGATTCGATCCATAGCTTCTTTCGTTTCCACAATGGACTTCTCGCCTTCTTCAACTGCGCTCAAAGTCAGCCTGGAGATATGATCAGCTTGTTCGGCACTGGAAGAAGTTTGAGTGACTGAAGCCGTAACTTCCTGGATAGTCGCCGCGATCTCCTCCAGTGTCGAAGCTTGCTCCTGAGTCCGCTGGGACAAGTCCTGATAACCCATGGAAAGTTGTTGAGTGGCATCTTGCAAGAAACGGGCGCTCCGTTGAATCCCGTTAACCATCCCGGCCAGCGTCGTGACCATCTTGTTGAGTTCTGCAGCCATCTCGCCAATCTCGTCGTTTCGATCCTGTTTAATCTGTACGGTCAAATCACCACCAGCTACCGCCTTTAATCTTGCAGCAACTTTCTGAATGGGCCGGGTAATGCTCCGTGCCAGGACCCATCCCATAAACGGAACAACAATACAAACGATAATTAATAGGCCTAAGATGATATTCCGAAGGATATTCACTGAAGCATAAGCTTCCTTTGCTCCGATTTCGACAACCAAACCCAGATAATCCGTTCCCAGCCCAATCAGAGATCCATTGGCAACTACCCTCTCCTTGCGGTAAGGATCATAATAGTTGGCCCATTTTGCTTCCCGATCCATATTGTTGATAGCTTGAGCTACCTGTTCAGCAATAGGCGTCTCCAGTTTGGTCTTATATACTTCCCGTTCGGCCGGATTCATCGGCTCCGTTAATAGCAACTGATTTGCATTGATAAAATAGGCATCCGCTGTCTCACCGATAAGTTCTAAACCTTCTCCCAGCATTTCACTGATATCCGAAAGACTCAGAAAACACCCAAGGACACCATCGATTTTCATTCCGTCCGCATTTCGAATGATAGTGCCAATAAGCACCACCAAATCTCCGTTTTCCGATTGTCGAATATTAGAAAAGCCAGTTTTCCCGGATAACGCTATCAAGTAATCTTCTTCAGGCATTTGCTGCCCGGTGTATGACTCCTCCGTACTGAAGATAATTTCCCGGTCCGCGTTCGCCAAAAACATAAAAGCAAATTTATTTTTCGCCTGTACCACCCGTAAAAACGGATCCAGAGTCCCTAACTTATATGACTCCCACCGGTTGCTGTCTTTTTGAACGGCAAAGGCTTTGCGGATCTGTTCAGCATTTGCCAGGTTTTGCACATTCAACTGTTTATTTTGGAACCAGTCGACCACGATCCGCCGTTTCTACTCGCTATAAAGTTTCATTGTACCTTCAACTTCATTACGGAGCAAATTGCTGGCATAAAAATAGGCCATGATACCTGTTACAAACATTGGTACTAACCCAACTAACAGCATGGTCAAGGTCAATTTAGGCTGGAGCTTTAGATTTTTAAGCTGGATTCCTCTGAACTTCTTAACCAACTGTGCGAAATTTACCTTCGGAAATTTCAACATCAAACCCACACTCCTGTATATTTTTCCTCAAGCAGAATCAAACGTTTTGAGTAATCCCACTCATGCCGAGAACACCCAAAACGCAACATAACTCCTTTAATACATCGGCAAATCTAACCTTTAACTTAAGTTTCTTTTATCGAAAATGCAGTTTTATAATAAAGAAAACAGGAGAAAAGAATCAGGATAGGAGCCGGAATACCAGATACTGGCTTGAGGTCATGAATTGGAAGAAACAGAGGAGACAGGAGTTAGAAGTTAGGATGTAGGCGATAATTAGCAATCTACAGTGCATGGACATGGGTACTGGAATGGGTTAACAACCATCGGAACTAGATATTAGGAAATGGGAATTAGCTTTGGGCTTCATTCAAGTTATACCAGCCGCACAACAGGGTACGACACCCCGGGTATAGGGCCGCGGTCCCGGATCATTGGTTTTAGTTATAGGCCAGAAGACGGATCTGTTCGACAAATCTATTATCTATCGCCTAAAACCAAATACCTATTCTAAAACCGATAATTTAGATCCATTTGTCTAGAGTCCAGGACTTAAGACCCATAACCCGGTTCCCGATATTCTAATTTTCCCTGTCCAGCGTATCAGATTCTACTTGAAGATTATCGGCAGGGAGAGGTTCGACAGCCAAATTGTGATCACGGCGAAGAGCATCGATCATTTGCAACGGCCGTTCCAACGTATGGCGGCGGGTCGAAACCAGAGCGGCATATTCTTTCTGAGCATCGGCCAGTTTCTTCCCCATCCGATCCATCACACTACAAAACGCGTCCCATTGCTTATAAAAACTTCCCATCAACGAAAGAATCCGGGATGTTGCCTGTTCCAGATGGAAATTATCCACTGCTTGGCGGATAACAGATAAAAATGCATATAACGTTAACGGTGAGCAAAGTACTACCCGATTCTGAAGGGCCACATCCATCAATGTCCCGTCGGACTCATGGATAAAATGATATATTTGCTCATTCGGTATAAAAACCAATACATAGTCCAGGGTATTATCTTCCGGATTGATATAATCCCGTGTGGTCACCTCCTTTATCCGGGTCCTGACATCTTTCAAAAACTGTTGTTTATAGTTTTCCTTCATTTCCGGATGATCTGCTTGAAGATATTGCAAATAGTTATCCAAGGGAAATTTCACATCCATATGAACTTTTCTGGACTTTGGCAGATAGAAAGTGTAGTCCGGACGGTTGCCGCTGCTCAGCCCTTCCTGTTTGGCATAATTGACACCTTCAACAAAACCGACCATTCGCAGCACATCTTCGGCCATACGTTCTCCCCATTGTCCCCGAATCCGGGTATTGGTCAAAACCGCCCGTAAATGTTCGGCAGTATCCCGTAACTTGGCTGTCTGTTCTGCGGTCATTTGTAACTGTTGGCTCAGTTCGCCGAATTTCATCTGCCGGTCTCTCTCATACTGAGTAATCACCTCATTAACCTTGGCTATTTCTTTACCGATTTGGGCCAGAGTCTGATCGATCAATTGCTTTTTAGACTCTAGCGTTTGTTCATTGAGTACCGTTTGATTTTTTAAGGTTTCTCCGGCAATATTCATAAAATGTTGCAAATTATTATGCAACGCTTCATAGGATATAGCCGTAAAGGACTCTTTCATTCTCCCCAAGGCCTGTTCAAACTCTTTACCCCGCTCCATTTGAGCCTTATCCAATAAATCCGCAGTTACCCGCCGCATCCGGCCGAGCAGGCCGGCAGCAATAAGTCCGGTTATAGCAGCTCCAACTAAAACACCCGTTCCAAAATTAAGCAACAACGATTGATTCATCGACTACCCTTCCTTCCCCGCACCCATCATCTATGTCTTATTACGAATCATTTCCACAACAACCGGCCATACCCTGCAATTTTCATAAAAAGAAGCGGTTGGGACATATTATTTAGAGTACCCCTCCAAAACGTTCCATTTGGAAAGGACTTTTTAAGATGAACTGGTTTCGACATATATGTCAAAGTCTTAGAAATTATCATTGGAGCTGGACAAATATAGCCTTTTTTCTGACATTGGCAGGTATGGGAGCCTGTCTGGTTGTTTTGTATATCCCGATGCCCCAGCCCCAAATGCCCTTGGCTTCCGAAGTGTATGACATCCATCACAATTTAGTCACTACGTTTTATCATCAGAACCGTCGCCATGTTCCGCTGAAAGCCGTTCCAGACTTTTTACAAAAAGCTTTTTTAGCAGTAGAAGACCACCGTTTCTTTGAACATCATGGCATCAATCCAGGCCGAATCCTGAAAGCCGCTTGGTATGATATTACCCATCGCAGCCTGGCCCAGGGTGCCAGTACCATCACCCAGCAATTAGTAAAAAATGCCTATCTGACGCACGAACGTTCCTTTATCCGTAAAATCAAAGAGCTCTTTTTAACGATCAAACTGGAACTACACCTCAGCAAAGCCGAAATTTTCGAATTGTATCTCAATCAGATTTACTTCGGCCACGGCGCCTATGGTGTGCGGGTGGCTGCTGAAACATACTTTGGAAAAGATTTAGGCGAACTCAACCAGGCAGAAATGGCCTTACTCGCCGGTTTACCTAAAGGGCCGGCATATTACTCACCCTATACTCATCCTGAAGCTGCCCGAAAACGGTTACGTCAAACATTACAACGTATGCTGGCCTGCAAATACATTACGGAAGCCGAATATCAGCGTTATAGCCGGCAGCCATTAACCCTTCCCGGGCTTAAAACCCGAAGCCGGCAGGCTCCTTATTTCTTAGATTTACTCCAGGATGAATTGACAGCTATCTTCCCAAAAGATCCCGGGATCGTTTATACTGGCGGTTTGGTCATTGAATCCACTCTGGACCTGAATCTGATGAAAGCAGCAACTACAGCACTTAACCGAGGCCTGCCAAAGTTGCTCGTCGATAAAAACGGCCTCGTTCAACCGCAAGGAGCCCTCATCGCTATGGACCCCAAAACCGGCGAAATCCGGGCTCTGATTGGGGGAACCGACTATGGGCGTTCCCAGTTTAACCGGGCCATTCAGGCCAAACGTCAACCGGGCTCGGCCTTTAAACCCATTCTGTATGCAGCCGCCCTGAGCAAGGGATACACGCTGGCCAGCTTAATTGATCGCTCGCCCAAAATATATCAGCTGGACGCGGGTACCTACCAACCCACCGATGGAGCCAATCTGAACGCCACTGGACTGCTCTCCCTCCGGGATGCACTGGCTTCATCCAGCAATGTGGTAGCTGTTAAACTTTTGGATACCATCGGTATCGATTCGGTATTATCCTATGCAGCCCGGATGGGGATTATCTCCAAGCTGCCCGCTACCCTCTCTTTAGCTTTAGGTTCCGGCGAAGTGACTCCTTTGGAGTTATCAACTGCTTATATCCCGCTGGCCAACAACGGCATCAGCATCAAGCCCACCACCATCCGGCGGATCCTGGACCGAAACGGCAATGTTCTCTACAAGCGTCAAATTCAGCCTCAAAAAGTTCTCAATCCCGGAGTGGCTTACCTGGTGACCCAAGCTTTAACCGGCGTCTTCCAAGCAGGCGGAACAGCGGCTAATATCGGCCATCGCGTCCAATTCCCGGCCGCCGGAAAGACTGGAACCACCGAAGCTAACCGGGACGCCTGGTTTGTTGGCTATACACCCGAGCTCCTGACTTCGGTTTTTGTAGGATGCGATCACAATGAACGATCCCTTCCGGGAGCCGGCAACAGAATCGCAGCCCCAATTTGGGCAGACTTTATGAATCAAGTGGTTTCTCCGGAAACAGCTCCTGATTTCCCCATGCCCAAAGAAGTTGTAAAAGCAATGATTTGCAAAGAAAGTGGCGAAAAAGCCACACCCTTTTGTCCGGGGCGCTCCGAATATTTCCTTGCCGGGACTGAACCTGCCCAATATTGCACCCTCCATCGGTTTGTCCAACGAAAGATTTGTGCCCGTTCCGGTCTGTTGCCGGGTCCGTATTGCACAGAACTGGAAGAGAAAGAATTTCTCCTGGGCGAGCAGCCGGCCTCTATCTGTGATCAATGCCGCCCACAATTCAAAATTTTCGACTGGATGCAGCGCATTTTCAAATGGAAACCCTAATATCAAATCTTTTGATTTTCCCTGGATTTGAAGTATAATTATAGTAAATCATTGCCAATTTCGCACGCCTCTGAAAATTACGATTTAAGATTGGGGTGTCATCGATGAAATCATTATTTCCACCTGACTTTCTATGGGGAACCGCCACTGCTTCATACCAGATTGAAGGGGCTGTCCACGAAGACGGCCGCGGCCTTTCCATTTGGGATACTTTCAGCCATACACCGGGTAAAATCGCCAACGGCGATACGGGAGATGTAGCATGCGACCATTATCACCGGTTTGAAACTGATATTCACATTATGAAAGAAATAGGTCTTAACGCCTACCGGGCCTCCATCACCTGGTCCCGCATTCTGCCCGACGGCAAGGGACAGCTTAACCGGAAAGGGATCGACTTCTACAATCGGCTCACCGATACCCTGTTAGACGCGGGGATTCAACCAATGTATACCTTATTTCATTGGGATCTTCCCGAAGGCCTCCAGAAATTAGGCGGTTGGGCCAACCGGGACCTGACCGAATATTTCCGGGACTATTGCGCCATCATCTTTCAGCACCTCGGCGATCGGGTCCACTATTGGATTACCTTAAATGAGCCTTCCGTCCATACCTATCTCGGCCATTTATATGGCACCCATGCCCCTGGCCTGACCGACTGGAAAACGGCCACCCAAACCGCGCATCATTTATTAGTGGCCCACGGTTTAGCGGTACAAGCGTTCCGGGAAGGAGGTTTCCCCGGTTCCATCGGTATTACCTTAAATATCAACCATTTTGAGGCAGCTGGAGATACAGCTGAACATCGCCAAGCGGCTCAAAGAATGGACGGTCTATGGAACCGCTGGTATCTGGATCCCCTTTTCAAACAAAGCTATCCTGCTGATATATGGGAATTATACGAAAACCACCGCTTCACTCCATCCATGAAAGCAGGCGATCTGGCCCTCATTAGCCAACCTTTGGATTTTCTAGGTATCAATTATTATTATCGGGAGATTATCCATGCAGATCCGACGATTCCGGTTCTACAGGCATCCGCCAGCAGTCCTCCTCCCCCCATAACCGCTATGGGATGGGAGATATTCCCTGATGGCTTGTACCATGTCCTCACTCGAATCAAGCGGGAATATACCAGTATCCCGATTTATATTACGGAAAACGGTGCAGCTTTCCCCGATGTGCTTCAGAATGGAACCGTTCAGGATACTCCCCGTATTGACTATCTCAAAAAGCATTTCCAAGCTGCTGCCGAAGCATTAGCCGCCGGAGTCGATCTGCGCGGATATTTCATCTGGTCGCTCCTAGATAATTTTGAATGGGCATGCGGTTATGAGAAACGGTTTGGCATTATTTATATCGACTATGCCACTCAACAGCGTTATTGGAAGCAAAGTGCCTATTGGTTAAAAGATTTTTTAGCCGTTCTCCGTTAACCGGCTATTCATTGCATCCGGCTCTTTCTTTCTTGCCTATTCCCTGGTCCCAAAGAGGGAGCTGTGGAATATGCTATGTATTATCTATCCCTCTCTCGAGGAGGAGCCCGATGCAATATCCACCCCAAATATCCATCGACAGTCTTATTATGCATTTAATCGACACGCTCATCCATTGGATAGAGATCATTCCTTCCTGGATTGGAAACGGGGTTCCTTATGGTCATCTCTTTGCGGAAGATCTTCGCCAACTCCATGCCATTCACTCGCAACTCCGGATGCATTTATGCACCCGTCCACTCCATCCTTGGGCCAACGAAGCCTGGAAAACCAACCTCATCCTCCTATTAGCCCAATCCATCCGCCAATCCAGACATTGTTTGCAAAAATTAATTTCCTTCAGTCCCAGTCTACCTTCGATATACCTCTATTCCCTGACTGGAATGGGCCATGACCTCTCGCTTTATTTGTCATATGCTGTCGAACTGGTAAAAACTTTCCCTCCCTATTCAACAGGAATCCCCGCATCCAAAGCAAACCTTTAAACGAACACCCCCCTCCTGTTCTACATTTAAAATCCTGCCTTTTCTTTTTTATCCTGCCACTATTTTCCGCAAGGAATTTCCCAATTCAAAAAGAATTTGCTAAAAACAGAAGGAGACTGACAGGTTTTACAGCAATTATGAATAAACCCGGTTTCTGGTATTTTGGATTAACATTCTAGTCTTTAATCATTGCAGCCTTCATTGAAGCAAAATTCGCAGCAACCTTTTGCCCCTTCAGAATACCGCCTGACAGCGGTTAAAATTTAGATTTCCAACATCACGGACAAAAAGGAGCTGAGAATGTGCAGAAAGTAACTTGGAAAAAAATTATTATCTCAGGATTGGTTTTAGGCACAACATTCACAGGAAGCACAATTTGGGGCCAGACCTATTATGTACAACCGGGTGATTCTCTCTACAACATTGCAGCGCGATTCGGAACCAGCATCTCCACCCTGCAGCAGTCCAATGGTTTATCATCAACAACCATATACCCCGGACAAGCTTTAAACATCACCTCGCAGGGTTCCAGTACAACCTCATCTGGAACGCGGTATACGGTTAAAGCAGGAGACTCATTGTACTTGATCGCCCAACGTTACGGCATCACCGTAAACAGCTTAAAAAGCGCCAACAACCTGTCAAGTGATTATCTCATTGTCGGAAAGGTTTTAACCATTCCTTCGGGAAACACGGCATCATCAGCCAGCTTATCAAGTCATAAAGTAACCTCTGGCGAAAGCCTTTACCTGATTGCCCAAAAATACGGTGTCACCGTTGAAGCCTTAAAACAGGCCAATAAGCTGAGCAGCAACAACATTATGGTTGGACAAGTACTGACCATTCCCGCTAAAGAAAGTTCAACGTCCACCGGAAGCAGCAGCCATCTGGTTAAAACCGGGGACACCCTTTACCTCATTTCCAAGCAATATGGCATCTCCTTGGATGATCTTTTGAAAGCCAACAACCTGAGCAGTTCAGCCCAGATTTATCCGGGGCAACGGTTAACCATTCCGAAAGGCGGAACCAGTTCTTCTTCCGGTACATCAACCAGTAAATACAATTTGAGCAGTAGCGACATCGACCTTTTAGCCAGACTGGTATCCGCCGAATCCGCCGGCGAACCTTTTGAAGGGCAAGTTGCCGTGGCAGCCACCATTTTGAACCGGCTGAGAGATTCCCGTTATCCGAATTCCATTGCTGGCATTGTCTATCAAGTCGAATCCGGAAGCTACCAGTACAGCCCGGTCCTTGACGGCCGAATTAATTTACCGGCGACAGCCAGTGCCATTAAAGCGGTGCAACAAGCTATCAACGGTTGGGATCCCAGCAACGGAGCCAATGGATTTTACAACCCGGCTAAGACCACCAACAAATGGGTACGCTCCCATCCGGTAACCACAGTCATTGGCAACCATGTGTTTTTCAGTTATTAAATCAAATGACAATACAATACTTTTCTGAAGACGAAAACCCGCTACGGCGGGTTTTCATTTTATCTTTAATTAACAAATTGGGGGTGTACCAAATAAATACTCTAACCGATATATAAAAGAAGGAGGAATGGACAACGATGACTACACACTGGAGTACAGCCCTTATTGACGGTGTAATTGTAATTTTTGCTGCATTTCTCATATATATCATCTTACAGTGGAAGAAACACCGGGCCAGCCAAAGCGCCCAAACCCACTCATTGATACAAGCGAAACAGTTAATGGCTCAAGGGCGCTATTCCGAAGCCCTAACCCAGCTCAATGCTCTTGCTTCAACTCCTGGACGCCACTTAAAAAATGCAGCGGAAATATACTTATGCCAAGGTATTTGTTTAAAAGAAATCGGGATACTTCAACGGGAGCCCGATTCACTTCGTGCTGCCGTTCCTCACCTGGAAAAAGCATATAAACTGGCTTCAAATAAAAAGCCTTTACTGGCAGCCAAGGTTCTCTATGAATTAAGCCGTTGTTATCTAGCATTGGCAGACTTTGAATCCAAAGAAAATTTACTGAGCAAAGCGATTACCGTTTCGAAAGAAGCTATTTCCCTGATATCTGCTAAAGCAGCCCCGGTCCTTTGGGCGCAGCTTCACTACCAAACAGGTATCAGCAGTTACCAGCTCTCCCAAATACGCAGGGAAGAAGCACTGAATTGCTTAACCCAATCAGTTACTGCATTAACTGAGGCCTTACAACATTTTTCCGAAAAAAGGCAACCTTATGAATGGGCCTTGACCCAATTGGCATTAAGCCAATCTTATCGGGACCTTTCCAACTATGAAAATACTCAAGCGAATCTAAACGCTTCAGTTGAAGCAGCAACCAAAGCGGCTGGCTTTTTTACATTCCAAACCTATCCTTCTTCTTATGCTGCCGTCCAATTAAGTTTAGGCGACACTTACCTGGCCCTATTCAAAGCAAAAGCCGGTGACAGGTACCTTACCAAAGCATTCCGTGCTTTCAAACGAACCCTGCGGGTCTATAAATCTGAATTGCACCCATTGGAATACGCCCGAGTCTATCAGCGGCTTCAAAATCTTTATGAACTAGCCGCTAAAGCAACGGCCAAACCAAAATATTTTCAACGTTCTCTGGATTCAGGTGACGCTGCACTTACCGTCTTTACTTTAAAACGTTACCCACACAATTACGCGTCTATCTATTTTCACAAAGGCCTCTGTTTTAGCGAGCTGGCTAACTTCACAAATACAGAACACAATTTATCTCTGGCTTTAACTGCCTTGATTGAAACAACCAAAGTCTACTTTGGCAGAGTGCATCATGAGATTTATCTTGACACGCAATGGCTGCGAGGGCAAATTCTTTACCGATTGGCTGATTTGAAGCAATCTCAGGAACATCTGTCCCAAGCCCTGGTTTGCCTTAAGCCGCTCCTGCAAAGCAATTTTGCTCAAAAACACCCTGAACTTTATCCGTTATTGGGTGATATTTACCAGAAATTGGCCGATCTACATTCCCTTCAAGAAAACTTGACCGAAGCCATTTCCGTTTATGAAATCGGTTTGGATCATTTTCCGGCCATATCCACTCCTGATGAACATGCCGACATCCAATATCAACTGGGAAAATGCCGTCTGAACTTGGGAATCCATACTAACCAAGCTGATCTCTTTAAAAAGGCGGTTCAGGCTTTGGAGATTGCGAAAGCCTTATTTGAAGCTGCATCGAACACCGACAGGCTTCAAGAAACCCTCAATAACTTGGGAAGGGCTTACCATCAATTGGCGGCTTTCGACGATGCCCAAACCAATTTGGAAAGAGCTCTCGCCTGTTATCAACATTCGTTACGATTAGGAGAAAACCAGAAACCGGAAACCTTGATCTCGCTTTACCGTGATCAAGGTCTCGTCCTGAAATCGTTGAGCCGTTATAAAGCAAGACTAGCGAACCTTGACTTGGCTGTCCAAACCTTTCAAAAGGCGCTCAAGCTTTATCCGGACGAAACCTCCTCTTCGGAACACGGGCTGCTCCTGATGGACCTGGGTGAAACCTTCCTTGATCTTGCTGAAATCACTGAAAAAGAATATAACTTAAGCCGGGCCAAAAATCATTTTGAAAAAGCTATCCAGGATCTTGATCCCAAAACGTACCCTCTTGATTATGCCCGGCTTCAGAGCCTCATCGGAAACACCCTGCTGGAATTGGCTGACTTTGGAAATGCCGCTCATCTGTTAGATGAAGCCATTAATGCATTTAATACGGCATTGAGTATATATTCTCCCAAGAACTCTCCGGAACGTTATGCTGATACGCTCAATGCGCTCGGAGTAGCCTACCAAAACCTGGCTGAAGCGTCCCATAAAAGTAAAGAGATCCATCTTCTCAACGCCATTCAGTCCTTAAAGGAAGCACTCAGGATTTATACACTTCAGGAGCATCCTTCTGAATACGCTATGGTGCAAAATAACCTGGGTTCTGCCTATAGTCTGTTGGCAGAAACTCAACACCGGGACCATAATTTGAAACTGGCTCTCAAAGCCTTTGAAGAAGCTGCCCAAATCTATAACATGGAAGAATATCCAGATAACGCCCGCAAAGTCCGGATGAATATCGAAAAAATCAGAGGACGCTTCCGATTGCAAAACCAATCATAAACGATCAACTTGCCCTGTTACCGTTCTACCAACGAGAGCAGGGCTTTAAATATTTCACCCTGCTTTGGAAAGAACGGATGCTTTTTACTGGCCGCATCAAACAGGGAGCGGATAAATGGATTGTTGAGCGAACGAAGCAAGTTTTTATTTTGCTCTTTCTGCCGTTCCAATCTCTCACACAACCGGTCGACCGCAAGAAGGCCTGCACCCTGCAGCAGAGCTCCCAATCCCATATCCCGCGCTGAAAGCTTAAGTAACCGTTTTAGGCGGTTCGGTGTCAGTTCAGGCCATTTTTGAAGGACCTGCGCGATACCGCCGCTGACCATTGGAGTCGCCATCGACGTCCCGGTTAAAGCGATATACCCATCTTTCGTATCCAGTGACATGATTTGGGTTCCCGGAGCCACCAAATCCGGTTTTTCCAAATTATCAATGGTCGGTCCGCGGCTTGATGAATCATTGAGCTGGTCATCGTCAAAACTCAATGTTTCTTGATCATTGAAATTTCCCACCGTTATGATCCGCGGGTTAATGCCGGGTGAATTAATCGTACCCCGGGCCGGGCCGTCATTTCCTGCAGCGGCACAGACTACGATCCCAGCTTCCCAAGCCGCTGTCGTCGCCCGGCATAACGGATCGGTCCGGTAAGACTCTTGGGCTTCGGCTCCCAACGACAAATTGATCACCTTAATCGGCAATGCAGAACGGTGATTGATACACCATTCGATACCGGCAATGACATCGGAAATATTGCCGCCGCCATCCCGATCCAGAACTTTCACTCCCACCAGACGGGCTTCCGGTGCCATACCACTATACATCCCGTCAGACCTAGTGCCGTTTCCGGCGATAATCCCTGCTACATGAGTGCCATGTCCATTATCATCATATGGTTCGCTCTTTTTATGAACTATATCGTGCCAGGCCAAAATCCGGTTCGTCGGAAGCGTCAAATCATCGTGGGGATATATACCGGTATCCAAAACGGCAACAACCACCCCTTTTCCAGTCAACCCTTCTCTTTGAATTGCCGTAGAACCGGTCACAACGGTTGCTACATCCAGTGTAGCCCGGACTGGCGCATTGCTCCAAATCTTTCGCACCCGTTGCGATCTCGCCAATTCCTCGAGAGCTTCTACCGGGCATTCCACCACTAAGGCCCAAAGCATTCCGAGTTCGCCACAGATTTTACCATGATTGGACTCGATCAAGGCCATGATCGCATCTTGGCGCCGACTCATTAACTCGACGATCAGACTCACCTTATTTGGGGATTGGGCCCCGATTTCCCGTTGTCTTCGCAATATCGGCGAAAGTTTATAAATCCATCGATTGGATAACATCAACTCACCCCTTGGGATTCGTTTATGAAACCATCCTCGAAATCCCTCGGTTTAGTTTATTAGATTTCCGGGTATTCGGCATCACACCTAAAAGCATAAGTTTTTCCGGCCATTATTCCGAAGCCAACTTAGGGGAAGCTAAAGATCGAATCAGTTTCATGATGATTTCTTGTAAATCCGAATTTGAACTGCCACCATCCGCCCGGATGCCAGAGATTATGGTTTCCATTAATCCTGCAAGATTCAAATCGTTATTTAACGGGGAGGGCATTTCTTTCTCCAATTCCATTCTAGCTTTTTCAATAGATTCTTGAAGCAACTTCAAGCCGGTCTTAATTAGCTCCGGAATCATACTGTTTCGTAACATCCTTTCCCAGGCTTCGTTGATCTTTAATACTTTCATCAAAGCAATTACCAGTTTAAGCTGCTCATTAATCTGGGGATTTTGATAAAATTCAAGCCGTTTCACCAATTTTTCGACATCAACATGACTCAAATAAGTGATAACCTGATCGATCAGAGCCTGCATTCCTTTAAGAACCCACTCGCTCACATCAGGCTCCGAAACTTTTTTCCCACTGGCCTCCACGGATTTTTGGAGTTGGATCTCTTTGGCAACTGCCTTTTTCACCCAGTCAAGCGGCACAGAAGGATACTTTTCCAAAACGCAGGCAGCTATTCCGCTTATATATCCCACTGCCTCTCCAATATCGACTGTCCTTCCAAAATACAGGGGATGATCCGGATTCGGAACAACAAGCCGCCCGTCACTCCGATTATCCGGCCATTCACTGTTCACAGCAACTAACAAACGCCGATTCATCCCGGGCGATTGCGCCATCGGGCCTCCCTCTTCATCGCTGGATTCCAACCCGGTACAGACTAAAACCCCTTCTTTTTTAGCCAGAGTCAACGCCCGACATAATGGATCCCGCTCTTCATTTCCTTGGGCTAATGTCTTTAAAGGAACGACCATCACCCGTATAGGCTCCGGCGAATTGTCGAGACACCACTCGACGCCCAGCAGCACATCAGCTAATGTTCCCAAGGCCTTCCGGTTTAACACTTTTACCCCGATCAACCGGGCATCCGGTGCATGTTCAGCAATGATCCGCGCCAAACGAGTCCCATGCCCGTGATCATCATAAAGTGTTTTTCGGCTGTTCACTATATCCGCCCAACCGATGAATGATTTATCCGAATATCCCAAGCCGGGACCCAGACGAATCCCGGTATCCAGTAAAGCGACAATCACTCCTTTCCCGGTCCCCCTCTCCCGCGGTAACCAGGGAGTCACCAGACGGTTCGGGCTGGAAGCAAGCGGTTTAACCACTGTATTACTCCAAACCCGCCGCACCAAAGGAAGCCGGGCCAATTCGGAAACCGCTGCTGCTGGCAGCTTTATTTCCATGGCAGGTATCAGCTTTATTTCCCGGGATACTGTCCCCTGTTCGGACTCAACAAATCCGGCAACCTTATCCCATACGTTTCCCGAAACCTCCACAATCAAGTGGCACCATTCTTCGGAATGATAGTCCAAATTTCTTAAAACCGGAGAAAGTTTAAGATTCGGCCATAATCCATCAGCCATCCAAATTCCCCCACTCTCACTCTTCTTTACAATGAGCCACTTTGAGATCGGCATTAATCATCCGAACTTGTTTCATTTGCGCCAATTCTTCGATAACCCGGGGATCCACTTCCACTACCAGGGCATGAACACTGTTTAAACGATGGCACACCTTCCCGTTACGGGCTTTAACTAAGGCAATCACCGGTTCAAAATCATCCCGGCCCACCTCTACAATCACCCGGCGCGTCCCTTCCTCAGTCGATAAATACTCTGCTTTCAACGATGCAGCAATCTTTTTGGCCCAATCCATTCGTTCCACCTCCTTTTCCCAACACGAAAACGACGTTCTAAAAAAGTATTCGTGATATATTATAGTTACAAATTTCCCAATTGTTTCGTAACTAAAAGCATTTCATCAGGTATCGGACTGGGCTTCAAACCTCTAAACAGAAAAGCCCGTTTCCGGGCTTTCCGCATCATGATGAATGGCTATTTGGATCAAATTGTAACGTTAGAACAATCCGCCGCCAAAGATGATAAAGAGAAAGATGATGATCCAAATCCACCACCAGCTACCGCTACCAAACAGTCCTTCGTAACGGTTATCGGCCATCCAATTCACCTCCCTGTTCGTGATAATTTATTCTATGGAGATCGAACAAAGCATGAACCGCGCTATAGTTTGAAAATGTTATGCTAAAGATATCAATTTGATAACAATAGCAAGCTGCCCTTAAACGGGCAGCCGTCGCTTATATCTTAAATATTCAGTGGGCTCTATTTAGAAGCAGCCCCCACCGCAACCGATCACGAGTAGCACAAAGATAAGGAACATTAACCAACCATTATTTCCAAAACCACCAAAAAATCCTTTACTATCTGCCATATGTTTCACTCCTTTTTTCGCCTTCATAAAGGCTTTTTATAGTAATATTTATATTATGGGATTATCAAAAGTGTCATGGGCGTTTGTTATTTTCATATCGGATAAAATAGTATATACCCTTTATCCTGTTACATCCGGCATCACAAAATGCCGGGAAACCCCGGCATTCATGAATTCAAATATCAGACGTTAGAACCAACAACCGCCGCAACCAATGACTAAAAGGACGAAGATTAAGAACATTAACCAACCATTGTTACCAAAGCCGTCAAATAACCCTTTAACTGCATCAGCCATAATGTAACCCTCCTTTTTATCGCCCTATTTACAGGCTTCTATTGCAGTATATGAAGATTTTTTCTGAATTTGTTAAGGCAAATGTTATTTCCATATTGGATAAAATAATATTATGCCGTATCTTCGGTACTTTAACGTTACATCAGCCTGTGCCTTCTATCAATCCCGTGTCAAATAGCAGGCTGTCTCGTTAAAAACGGCTGGAACAAAGGAATCCGGCTCAGGATTTTGACGATCCATCCGATAATTCCACGACTCTCAGCAGCCTCTTCCTCAAAGACTTTCTCTACGCTTAAAGCACCCGCCCCTTCAATATAGGAACGCAATCCCATATCCCGGGCATTTTGTTTCAAAATCCGTTTCACCTGTTCCGGTTTTAATCCCGGTTTTTGCTGCAGAATTTGGGCTACCGCTCCGGCAACCATCGGAGTAGCCATGGACGTTCCGGTCATCGTCTGATATCCACCACTAGGTTTCAGCGATATGATATTGGTTCCCGGCGCCAACAAATCAGGTTTAACCTGGTTATCGATGGTCGGACCGACGCTGGAGGATTCATTGACAATATCATCGGACGGATCGACTGTACCCCGATCATCCAGATTACCGACAGTGATCGCTTTCGCCTCAATACCGGGCGTATTAATGGTCCGGGCTCCCGGCCCGTCGTTTCCGGCGGCCACACAAACGACTATCCCGTTATCCCAAGCGCTTCGTACAGCAGCACACAATGGGTCATTCGCTGCTGATTGATAAGCCGGCGCCCCCAAGGATAAATTGATCACACGAATGTTGTACATCGATTGATGCTCAAGACACCATTCGATGGCTACCAAAATGTCGGAAATATTGCCCGTACCTTCTTTATCTAATGCTTTGATTCCGACCAGATTAGCTTCAGGTGCCATACCGGTATATTTACCTCGAGAGGCCCAACCATTTCCTGCCACAATCCCGGCTACATGGGTCCCGTGGCCATTGTCATCATACGGCGAGGTTCGCCCATTCACCAGATCGTTCCACCCGATAATCCGGTTTTGAGGGGATGTTAAATCAGGATGGGGAGCGATACCTGTATCAATTATCGCAACCGTTATGTCTTTACCGGTATATCCCAACCCCTGTCCAACGCTACTTCCGGTTGTAGGAACGGCAATATCCAATAAGGCTTTCACTTTTGTATCCTGCCAGATTCTCCGGACATAAGGTGCCATGGCCAGCGGTTGAAGGGCACCATAAGGCATCTCTATGATCGTCCAAGGAAACCGGCTAAATTGACGTCGAATCACTCCGGAATTGGCTTTGACATAAGGGCCAACCCTCCGGATTTCCGGTGCAACCATTTCTACGATAAACCTGACGTGCTGTTCCGGATGATCGACAAACTCGGAATCTAATAATTCCGGAGATAACTTTTGAATCCATGATTTCATCAAATAACCACCTCCTGCCCTATTTTCTAACCAGGATGTAATCATGCAGATAACTTTCATGCATCAACACATCCCCATCCTCAGTATATGAAGGGCAGTAAAGATGGCGATAAGGCGAAGGTAGCATTGTCGCAGCACGATATTCCAAAATCCATCCAAAGAAAAGACGGACAGCCCTCTCTATCGGAATCGCCCATTCATCCAATTTCCATCAATCTTTGGTATAATTATCTAATAAATATAGATATGTAAATGAATTACGATAAAAGGAGGATATCATGAAAGTATTATTGATTAATGGCAGTCCGAACCCGGAAGGATGCACTTACACCGCATTACAAGAAGTTGCAAGCCAAATCGAGAAAAACGGTATTGAGACGGAAATATATCATATCGGAAAACAGGCCGTCCAGGGTTGTATCGCTTGTCACAAGTGTTTTGAATTAGGAAGATGTGTCTTCAATGATAAACTCTATAATGATCTTTTGGAACACATCAAAACAGCCGACGGTATCGTCATTGGCTCACCGGTCTATTATGCTGGCCCCAACGGCGCTCTCTGCGCCATCCTTGATCGCCTGTTCTTCTCAGCAAGCATCCACTTGACCAACAAGCCCGCTGCTGCTATTGTCAGTTGCAGAAGGGGTGGAGCAAGCGCCGCCTTTGACAGACTGAACAAATACTTTACCATAAACCAAATGCCCGTCATCACTTCGCAATATTGGAATTCAGTTCACGGAATGACACCAGAGGAAGTAAAACAAGATTCAGAAGGACTCCAAACGATGCGGACATTAGGAAATAATATGTCTTGGATGTTAAAGACGATTGCCGACTCAAAACTTCCTCTTCCTGAAAGAGAAGAAAGGATTGCAACCAACTTTATTCGCTAATCAATCAGATACCAGCATAAGAAGGGTATATTGCCGCAAATTCCAGAAAGCCTGTTCATTTAAAAAAGAGAGGATAACCCCTCTCTTCTCTTTTTTCCCAGATAGTAAAGGTTAATGAGGCGGATGAATGTGAGACAAATCAAAAGCTTGTCCACCTGGGGTCGATAAATTGAAGTACAATTTAGAATCTTCGGTAACTCCAAAATCCCGGCTCGACCCGGTTTGGGCAATTTTACCCAAGGCTTTTCGGAAAAGCTGATTGTGAGCTTCTTCCCGGTTGAGCAAAAAGTCGATGGTCTCCCGGACTCCTTTGTCATCGATTTGTCGATAAAGATACTCGTAAACCACTTTGGCCCGCATCTCCGCAGCAATATCCGACAACAAATCAGCCACCAGATCCCCCGTGACATTGACATAGTCAGCAGTCCACGGATGCCCTGAAGCATTGATTAAACCCGGCGCCAAACCGGTTAGTACATGAGTTTGAACTTCTCCGACAGTCGCCTGGTTGGCCTGTAACTCACCCCCATTGAGTTGGGTGATAAGCATGGAGACCATTTCCATATGGGATAACTCCTCGGCGGCAATATCCAGCATCATATCTTTAATCTCCGGGTCTTTGATCCGAAAACTTTGGGACATATATTGCATCGCCGCTTTAAGCTCTCCGTTGGCACCTCCCAATTGTTCCTGAAGCATCGCTGCAAACTTAGGATTTGGCCCATCGACCTTCACCGTATGCAAAGGCTTCTTGTCATGTAAAAACATACGTCCTCCTTATTTTCATTAAGAATTTCTCGTAACACCATCGACCCTAATTTGATCTGAATTGGCCGGCACAAAAGTTTTACAGCAGGTTTCCATACATTGGTTGGCTTGCATTTGAGGGAACTCGATATGATCGGAAGCATCCATATGGTCCGGTGCTTGGCTGGCAAAGGCATCTGCGGTGACCATAATCTCCGATGCGTCACATTGATTTCCCTCAGACCAGTAATGGCAATTATGAATATTGCAATAAATTTTAGGCACTTTTCTCCTCCTTTCTGTTCATGTAAATCTAGCATCCCCCGTCCTTTAAAAAAAGAACTGGGGTATAATTAGTACCCCAGTTAAGGCTTTCTTGAATAGCTATTATTTTGAAAATCAAATTATACGATACCCTTCGGTAAAACTACCGTAAAACAACTCCCCTGGCCCAATTGACTTTGGACGTCTATCCGGCCGCCATGGGCATCCACGATAGCTTTGGTAATCGTCAGGCCAATCCCCGAACCTCCACTCATCCGGTTACGCGATTTATCCCCGCGATAAAACCTTTCAAAAATATAGGGCAAATCTTCCGGGTTGATCCCCATTCCGTTATCACGAACCTGCAGTTCCACCCTTCCATCCGATGCTTTGACGTCGACTCCCACCGAACCGCCCTCCGGCGTAAATTTCAAGCTATTGACCAATAGATTGATAATTACCTGGCTTATTTTATCCTGATCGGCACTAAGCACCGCCGGTTCTCCCGAATACACCAAAGCTACGGATTTATTCTCAAATTCCGGCCTCAGATTGGCCACAATCTGCTCAGCCAATTGACTTAGGTCAAATTCACTCTTGGAAAGCGCGACCCAGTCACTGTCATATTTGGTCAGACGTTCTAGATCCTTTACCATCCGGATCAACCGGAGAATTTCTGCATGACATCCTTTCAAGCGGCCCTCGTCAATCTCCCAAATCCCGTCGATCATCGCCTCCAGATGACTTTGGAGCGTCGAAAGAGGTGTCCGCAATTCATGAGCCACATCCGCTGTCAGCCGTTTTCTGATTTTTTCTTGGTTCTCCAATGCCTCCGCCAATTCATTAATCGATCTGACCAGCTGATTAATCTCTTTAATATCAGTCCGTTCCTGACTACGGGCCTTCAGATTGCCAGCAGCAATCTCCCGAGCCGTTTCAATAACCCGTGTAATGGGATTGCTGATCCGCCGGGAGGTCACCGTACCGGTGACCAACGCAATCACCAAAGCGATCAATAATACCCCGGCCAAAATCCGGTTGAGCGTATTAATAAAGGCCAAATCAGTATCCTTATAGTAAAAGGGACCATAATAACCGATGAGCACCTTTCCGACAATAGTTTCGCCCCTTTTTACCACATAGTCGGACTCCATATAACTTCCCTGCCAGTTTGGATAGCGGCTGGCCATATTATTGGCCATATGGGCGATCATCTCCCGGCAGAACCCGTTATTATGAGTGAATGCATCCCAGACCATCCGCCCGTCTGCGTCCATCACCCGGATAAACAACCCTTCTTCCATCGCATTAATCCCAATGTCAGAGACCTTAGTCTCACTCCAACGGTTTTGGCTGTATTGTTTGGAAATCAAGGCAACCAGTTGCCGGTTGCGGTTTTCAATATTTTTTAAAATGTAACTACGAAACTGGCGCTCCAAACAGAGATTGGCGAGTATCCCAACGGCTGTAATACTAATCAGAATAATCCACATATAGGATACTGATAACCGTGCCCGTAGACTTATCATAATTATTCACCGCCAAACCGATAACCGATACCGTGAACTGTCAGGATATACTTGGGATCTTTGGTATCAGACTCAATCTTTTGCCTAAGATTCTTCACATGGGCATCGATGGTTCGATCAAACCCCTCATAGTCGGCTCCCAAAACCATCGTGACCAATTCATCTCGGGTAAATACTTTTTTCGGATATTTGGCAAAAGTCAATAGCAATTTATATTCAATCGGCGTTAAAGCAACTAATTGGCCATCTTTTCGAACCTCATGCCGGTCACTGTCAATCACCAGATCCCCTTGATTATAAGAGAGCAACTTACTTAAAGGAATAGCTTCCGCCGTTGTCCGCCTGAGCAACGCTTCAACCCGTGCCATCAATTGTCTTGGACTAAAGGGCTTAGTTACATAGTCATCGGCTCCCAAGTCAAAACCGGCGACCACATATTCCTCCTCCGCTTTGGCTGTCAACATGACGATAGGAACCCGGGAGATTCTCCGAAGCTGTTGGCATATTTCCTCACCGGAGATATCCGGCAACATCAAATCTAAGATGACCAATTCCGGATATTCCCGTCCGAAAAGAGCCAAAGCCTCCTTCCCGTTAAAGGCCTCTATAACTTCATAGCCTTCCGCTTCAAGATATGAGCGGACGACCTCTACAATTTTAGGTTCATCATCCACAATGAGAATTTTCGATTTCACGTCGATCCCTCTGTTTTCTGCAAAATGGGCCATTGCATTGATCATGTAAATCTTCTCAAGCTCAACGAATTGGTAACCACCGATACGGAGCTCAATGCCATGGCAGCACCGGCAAGGATGGGATTGAGAGCTCCGGCAGCGGCAAAGGGAATCCCGATAATGTTATAAATAAAGGCCCAAAACAGATTTTGCTTTATCTTAGTCATGGTCTTCCGCGACAACCGGATTGCCGTTGGAATCGCCCGGAGATCGCCCCGCATCAATGTGACATCCGCCGCTTCCATGGCGACATCCGTTCCGGTACCAATCGCCATTCCCACATCCGCTCTGACAAGTGCCGGGGCATCGTTAATACCGTCACCGACCATCGCCACAACTTTTCCTTCTTTGCGCAGCCTTTCCACTTCTTCCGCCTTATGTTCCGGCAACACCTCAGCCAGCACATGACGGATGCCCACTTGTTTGGCAATGGCCTCGGCCGTCCGCCGGTTATCACCGGTCATCATATAGACCTCAATCCCCATTTGCTGGAGCTCCTCAATAGCCGCTTTGGAATTTTCCTTCACCACGTCAGCCACAGCAACCACTCCGGCCAAATGATGATCATAAGCCAATAACATGGCCGTCTTCCCCTGATCTTCCAAAGCTGCTGCAATCGCCTCGACCTCATTGATGTCAATTCCTGCTTCCATCATCAGCTTCCGCGTTCCAACCAGTACTTTTTTCCCGTCAACCACCGCAGAAACACCATGCCCAGGAATGGCCTGGAATTCTTCGGGATCGGGGATAATCCCCAAATTTTCTTTCGCATTTTCATAAATGGCAACTCCCAAAGGATGCTCCGACTTTTTCTCCGCTGCTGCCGCTAACCTCAACAGCTGTTCTGAAGACCATTCTCCGACCGGTATTACATCCGTCACTTCCGGCTGGCCTTTGGTGATGGTACCGGTCTTATCAAGCACCACTGCATTAATCCGATAAGCAGTCTCCAGATGTTCCCCGCCTTTGAACAAAATGCCTTTTTCAGCCCCTTTTCCGGTACCTACCATGATGGCTGTCGGCGTCGCCAATCCCAGCGAACAAGGGCAGGCAATGACCAGAACTGCCACTGCGCTGATGAGCCCCTTCGATAGATTATGGCCACCCACGATCCAGATAATAAAGGTTAATACCGCAATCCCCAAGACAACCGGGACAAACACGCCGGAAACCCGATCGGCAATCTTTTGAATCGGCGCTTTAGACCCTTGAGCATCCTCCACCATTTTGATGATCTGGGAAAGGACCGTATCTTTGCCGACTTTGGTTGCCTTGTAATTAAATGTGCCATATTTGTTGATGGTGGCTCCGATCACCGGATCACCGACGCTCTTCTCCACCGGCAGGCTTTCCCCGGTTAACATGGACTCATCAACAGCAGAACTTCCTTCGATCACTATCCCGTCCACCGGAATCTTTTCACCGGGCCGGACCACAATGACGTCGCCGACTTCCACCTCTTCAATGACCACATCCATCTCTTGCCCATTTCGGATAACCCGGGCAGTCTTCGACTGCAGTCCCATTAATTTTTTGATAGCCTCCGACGTTTTTCCTTTCGCCACCGCCTCCAGATACTTACCCAACAGGATCAACGTAATAATCACCGTCGAGGCCTCAAAGTATAAGTCCTTCATCATCATTCCCGGCATCAATTCCTGGAAGAAGGAGTTATAGACACTATAAAAATAAGCCGCCGAAGTCCCCATGGCGATCAGTACATCCATATTGGGACTTTTAGCCCTCAAAGCGAAGAAGGCATTGCGATAAAAACGAAACCCGATGATAAATTGGACCGGTGTCGCTAGGATCAATTGAAAGACCCAATTGTGCAAAAAAGGGACATCGATACCCACCAAGGCCAGTACCATCGCTAAAATGAGGGGCGAACTCAGAACAGCCCCAAAAATAAGTTCCCGGCGGAGATTTCGGATCTCTTTTTCCCGAATCTCTTTCTCCCGATCCGGAGGAATCTCTTCCACCCGGGATGCTTTATAACCCAGTTTTTCAATGGATTGAATGATTTCCGATACTTTCATGACGGCCGGATCATAGTCTACCGTGGCTTTCTCGGTACTCAGGTTCACCGAGGCCTGAATAATGCCTGTCAGCTTATTCAATTTCCTCTCAATCTTGGCCGAGCACGCAGCGCAGCTCATCCCGGTGATTTTCAGCTGAACACGGCTCGCCCCAGAGGTTTCCTGAACAACACCATACCCTAAGTTCCGAATCAGATTTTCAATATCTGTCCGCCCGAGTTGCGCATCATCGAACTCGACCGTCGCTTTTTCCGTAGCCAAGTTAACTGCAGCCTGCTGGACGCCAGGCAATTGATTTAGTTTCTTCTCTATCTTCGAAGCGCACGCAGCGCAGGACATTCCTTCAATTCGGATAATTTCTTTACGATTCATCATCAACACTCCTTTCCATCGAACATAGATTCAATATTTCTTTGATAAACTTAAGTTATTCCCTATAACACCAATTTTTGGGGTAATTCAACTTTTCAGCCTTTATCACCTGTTCAAAATCCTGTCGAACAACAGCTGCCTCTGACTCCGTTACTGTTTCCCGGATCAACGGATGATAGATCCTGATCAGAAACTTTGGTTAGGTCTGATACCACCTTGATTGTACTCCGAATCATTCCCATCCAACAAGTATAGGTTAGATTGCCTTCCTCCTGCGGAGTAAACTCAATAAAATTGTCCCCTGGAACCAACCTTTTTTCCATCCCGTACTTGGGTATGATTATCGGATTATTACAACCGTTTAAGTCTTCTGCTGTAGCTTTAATGGTCCATCGCACGGGGATCCCCTTTTGGACAATGATCGGCGTATATCGGCCGGACGTAAGGGTCGTCGTCACTTCCTGGACCCCGCCCTGTAATACAGCCACCGCCGCTTTTGAACCGACAGGACCCGGCGGAGCCACCGATACACCCGAAAGGGATAACCCACGGGATACCATGACCAAGCCAAGAACGATCACCAATACCGCACCGGCTCTCAACATTGGTCGTGTCAGTTTTTGACTGAGTAATGAACTGATGGCGCCAAAACCGAACATTAAAGGGACTGTCCCCAGACTGAACAGAAACATGGAGAGAGCCCCGGCCCGGAAACTCCCCGTGCCCAAAGCATACAACTGCATCGTTTGCAATGGGCCGCAAGGCATCAAGCCATTCAACAAGCCCACAACAAATGGACCATATCGGCCTCCGTTACTGAATAATTTATTTCCGAATAATCTTGGCATCGGAACGTTAAACCGCTTCAGCCATGGAAAAATACCCAACATATTAATCCCGATAATCATCATCAGGAATCCAGCTAAGACTGCGACCATACCTTTAGCTGAACCGGAGAAACTTACCACTGAACCCAAGGCACCGGCTGCCCCTCCAATCAGGGTATACGAGATGACCCGGCCGGCATTATAAAGCAAACTTGGGCGGAATTTGGAAAAAGCCGGCTGCATTTGAAGAAATCTTTCTCCTCCCTGAATACATTGGGAAATATTAATGCCGCCGCACATGGCAATACAGTGCACCGACGTAAGAAGTCCCGCCAAAAACAACATGCCGTAACCGGCTTTTTGATCCACTACCGGAATAAAATTAAACCCTACCGTCGAATTGATCAGATGATAAAGGAGAAAGATGATAATCCCCAATCCCAGCAACTGTTCAACGGAGAATTTCCGAGATTCGCTTTCATTCTGCCTATTTCCGGAATAAAGACAGGATTCATAGCCAAGGTCTTCAATAACTCGGACAATGTCTTCAATAGTAATGATCGCAGGATCGTATTCAACCACTGCCTGAGCTTTCCTCAAAGAGACCTGGACTGACTTAATTCCGGTCTGTTTTTTCAATCCGTTTTCAAGCTTCAAAACACAGCTTGAACAGGACATGCCCTTGACTGTAAAGACTTTTTTATCAAAATCACCGTTCATCGGCTTACCTCCAAGAGAACGCGATTATAGCTTTTGATAAAATCATTATAAAGTTTTTTGATGAAGAATTTATGAAGACAAAAAATAAACCCCCTTCAGGGGTTTACATTTTCTTTATTTGGCTTCGGTAAATGTCAGTTTAATCTGGTGCTTCTTACCATTCCGTACGATGACCGCGCTCACCGTGTCACCAGCTTTATACTTTTGCTTAATGGCATTCAATTCCTTCATGGTAGATGTGGATTTTCCGCCCAAACTGATCAAAATATCTTTAGGCTTAATCCCGGCTTTCGCTGCCCCGCTTTGGTCCACAACCTCCGTCACAAAAATCCCTCGCGGAAAATTATATGCTTTAGCCAAATTTTCCGGGATCTCCTGGCCAATAATGCCGATTAACGGCCGTCCCTTCACATACCCGTATTTGATCAGTTGAGTGATAATGGGCTTAGCATCATTAATGGGAATGGCGAACCCCAGCCCTTCGACACCGGAGATGGAAACTTTGACTGTATTGATCCCAATCACTTTGCCATCAGCATCCACCAAAGCTCCTCCACTGTTCCCGGGATTGATGGCAGCATCTGTCTGAATTAGGTTTAAGGTTCGATCCTCCACTTCAATTTTGCGGTTGAGAGCACTAATAACTCCGGTCGTCACCGAACCGGCAAATTCAAGCCCTAAGGGATTGCCTATCGCCACCGCCAAAGCTCCCACTTTTAATTTTGATGAATCCCCCAGAGTCGCAACAGGCAAGTTTTTCAGATCGATTTTGATCACAGCTAAATCGTTAACCAAGTCTCCTCCGATAAATTTGGCCTTGGCCTTCCGATCATCCGGCAAAAAAACCTCCAAAGTTACTTTTTGGCCTTGACTGTTTCGGGGATCGGCATATTGAACCACATGATAGTTGGTCAAAATATAACCATTTTTCCTGATAATGATTCCAGAGCCCTCCGCAGTAACACTCTGTTCCCCGGTATCAAAAAACTGGTCCAATGAGGCCTCCGATTGAACCGTAGTCCGGATACCAACGATCGATGGGCCTACTTTTTCAGCGATCTGGACCACTGTATTCCCTTCATCCACAACTCCGGCTTTTAGAAGACTGTTTTTCGGGATACCTCCAAAAAGCCCTCCGATCACCTGGATCACACCGACAACTATAATTAAAAGCATAACGGCAATGAGACCCAAGTTTCTCCTAAGTAGGTGACGGAACCAACTGTCATTCCGGTCTTTGCCTTCCTTGTTCATCTGGTATGTCTCCCTTGCTTTTTACCCTTATATTTTCCCGCCGGGAGAATTTTCATAACTTCGCATGAAGGAGTACCGGAATACTTTCGGTAGTGGTATCAACGTTACGGCCAGAAAGTTCTCCTTTATCAGTTTTTAATTAAAAATTTCTGATACCACAGGCATTTTTCTTCCCATTGGCAGTGCCCGCAAATGTCTTGAATATCAGAATATGTTTTAAACGTGGCCTCAACCAGCTTCAACAGATTTTGGGCTCGACATTTCATACCTGATATTAAGTGCAATTTTTCAAGGATTTTCAAATCCATGGACCGGATCCTATGGCTAGAATCCTGATCCTTTTGGCAGCCGGCTTCACATCGAAAAGGGCAACAGCTACAAACAATATCTTCTTCCGCAACGACTTGTACTTCCAAATCCGGAGAGGTTATCATAAGATCGCGTATCCGTTCAAGGTTGACGACAAAACTCTCACTATATCCATAACCTTGATAACCTTGAAGACATAAAAGGTGATGCGCCCGGATCTTAATCGGCTCATCCATTTCCCCACTCAACCTTTCCCCAGCAACATTTTAAAAAGTTGCTGGCAATGATCTTTAAACATCAGTCAACCCAAATGATAAAGCAGATAAAGATCGAAAATGCCAATACCAACCAGTCATTGAGCGTGGACTTAAACTTTGGTTTCGTACGTATTTCAGAATAGCACCGAGATTCCATTGCTTGAACGATCTCTTCCGCCCGCATAAACGCATGGAATAATAATGGTCTTACTAAAAATAATATTCGGGTTACCGGATCTTTTCTCCCATCAATACAGCGAGATTTTTGGGCATCCATCATCTCGGAAATCTGGTCCAAAATCAAGGGAATCAAGACAAAAGTCAAACTGAACATCGTAGCAACCCTTGCCTCAGGGATAAATGGCAATGGACGAAGAAACCACTCCACCGCGTTTTTAAATTGCAAAAGGGAGGTTGTCCCTGTCATAATCGCCCCGATGAAGATCATGACAATCAGCCGCCAACTCAATAACAGACCGGAATTCAATCCTTCCCAAGTTATTCTCTGTATCGGAAACCCCGGTATGGCCGTTCCCGGTACCGTAAAGGAATGCGCGCCGATAATGATTCCTGCCAGAATAAAAAAGTACTTTAACTCTATCATAAAGCGTTTGACGGATAATCCTGCTGCCATGTAAATCATGAATAGTACAGAGGTTAAAATGGCCAGGTCATATAGGTTACGTGCAAACCCCGCCGCCATGGTAAACAAAATCATACATACCAGCTTCAACCGTCCGTCCATCTGATGGATGATGGTTTTTTTGGGAATATAATGAAATAAAGTTATTTCAGCCATGTCATCGTCCCAACTCTTCTTCCGCCATAAGGTTTTTTGATACCATACTTTTCAACTTCATCAATTAACCAGCCTGGATCTCCATCCTTAACGATCCTGCCTTTTTCCATAATAATCAACCGGTTGGCATGGGCTAGTACTTTATCCAAATCATGAGTCACTAAAATAATCGTATGCCCTTTTTTATGTAATGCAACGATCTGACTTAGTACCTGAACTACTCCTTCATAATCAAGAGCTACAAACGGTTCATCAAACGCGATAATTTGAGGCCTCATAGCCAGTACTCCAGCTACGGCCAGCCGTTTCTTTTGGCCTCCGGAGAGGGTATAAGTTTGCTCACTGGCAAGCTCACTTAACCCGACCGCTTCAAGGGTTTCCTGCACCAGCTTATCTACTTGCTCCCGGGGTAAATTGAGATTTTCCGGCCCGAACGCCACATCTTCGGATACAATTTGCCCTACGATTTGATTGTCAGAATTTTGAAAGATTAAACCGATTTTTCTTCTCGCATGGTTAAGATCTTTCGTGATTGGCACTCCTTCTAAAAGGACCTTCCCAGAGGTTGGGCTAAGGAGGCCGTTCATATGCCTTAGCAAAACTGTTTTCCCGGATCCGTTGGCTCCAGCAATGACGATAAATTCACCGGATTCAACGGATAGGTTCACATCATCAAGGGCGATAGTACCATTTGGAAAAACATGCGATAAATGCTGTATTTCAAGAATAGCCATCTTTATCCCCGTCTTCTTACAATTTGAATTAGAAATTCTTTATAGCGATAATTTGCTTTGTTGTGGTATAACTTGCTTTAAAAAAGGGCGTAATGTTCTTACCAGCATCACAGCTGCCATGATTTTAATTGCTGTACCGGGTATAAAAGGCAACAGACCGAATGCTAAAGCTTTATTCCAGGTTACCCTCAATACGATTTTCAACCAGGTAATCCCCAGTCCGAACAAAACAAAATCTCCTAACAACAAAGCAGCCAAATCTTTAGACAGTGAAGCCTCCCCTTTTCCGGACACTAAGCCGATAACCAGGGCGCAAAATAAATACCCAACTAAAAAACCGCCGGTGGGGCCAATAAAAACCGCCACTCCCGATGCCCCGCCTGCAAAAACCGGCATCCCGAGAGCTCCCAAGAACAAAAATAGCCCGACACTGGCACTTCCCCAGGCAGCCCCCAATAGCAGGCCTGCCAACATGACAAAAAAATCAGCCAAGACGATAGGTACCGGAATAAGCGGAATAGGAAAACTTAAATATCCCCCGATAGCAATCAATGCAGTCATCAAGGAAGAAAAGACCATCATCCTCAGTTGAATCGTATGATTCATCAAATATCTCCTTTCATCACTATCCATGTTAAATTTGTTCCATTGGCATCCCTGTAAGTTATTGTAAAAGCCGGTCGCTTAATTGTCAACCACTTATTAATTTTATGGTTTACATTCGTGATCATTTTACTCACTGACGCAATGATGAAAGCGCTAAAAAAGACGCTCAGGACAGCTGTAAAATGAAGCTATGTTCTTTCCCTGGAGCATTAAACTCACCAGGATGGCAAAAGCTTCATCTCATAAAAAAAACTCCGGAATCCCTCCGGAGTTGGTTGATGCAGTTTACTTAGATAAGATACCCGTGATATGAAAATTACCCTTGAACCGCCTTATGAAGAGCCTGGTCCAGATCAGCAATAAGATCCTCCACATCCTCAATGCCGATAGAAAGCCGGACCATATCCGGGGATACCCCGGCTGCAATTTGGTCCTCCTCCGACAACTGAGCATGGGTGGTGCTGGCTGGATGTATGACTAACGACTTGGCGTCGGCTACGTTGGCCAGAAGCGAGAAGATTTCCAGGCTGTCGATGAACTTTCTCCCGGCTTCCACGCCGCCTTTGATCCCGAAGGTAAAGATGGAACCGGCGCCTTTGGGCAGGTATTTTTGAGCTAAGGCATAATATTTATTCCCAGGCAAACTCGGGTAATTCACCCAAGATACCAAGGGGTGAGAATTCAAAAATTCAGCAATCCGTTTGGCATTGGATACGTGCCGTTCCACCCGGAGAGACAAGGTCTCCAAACCTTGCAAAAACAGAAATGCATTAAACGGGCTTAAAGCTGCTCCGGTATCCCGAAGAAGCTGGACCCTGGTTTTCGTGATATAAGCCGCCGGCCCGATATCAGCCACATACCGAATTCCATGGTAGCTAGGATCCGGTTCAGTCAACCCCGGGAACCTTCCGCTACCAGCCCAGTCAAATTTGCCAGAATCGATGATTACCCCGCCGATGGATGTACCATGGCCTCCAATAAACTTCGTAGCAGAGTGAACCACAATGTCCGCGCCAAATTCGATAGGACGAATCAAATAGGGCGTTCCAAACGTATTATCTACGATCAGAGGAATCCCGTTTTCATGAGCAATCGCCGCTACCGCCTCGATATCCACTAAATTAGTCCCAGGATTACCAATGGTCTCGATATAAAGGGCTTTGGTTTTATCGGTGATAGCTTTTCGAAAGTTTTCAGGATCATCCGGGTTGACGAATACAGTCTTAATTCCCAACCTTGGTAAAGTTGCTGCAAATAAATTATAAGTCCCGCCATAAAGGGTACTGGCTGACACAATTTCGTCACCGGTTCCGGCAATATTGATAATCGCGTAAGTAATAGCAGCTGAACCTGAAGCAACGGCTAACGCACCGATCCCGCCCTCCAATGCAGCCATCCGTTTTTCAAATACATCGGTAGTGGGATTCATAATCCGGGTATAAATATTTCCGGGTTCCTTCAATGCAAAAAGATTGGCTGCATGTTCCGCATTGTTAAAAACATAGGACGTAGTCTGATAGATAGGTACTGCTCTGGAGCCGGTCGTCGGATCCGGCTCTTGACCTGCATGGACTTGCAACGTATCAAATTTCCACTGGCGTTCGCTCATCTTCCGTTCCCCTTTCCATCATATATAATACATGGGCGCTTCATTGATATTATTAAATGAATCCACCAAATCCTGAAGACTGATGGAATCCGCGACTTGATTCATGCTGGCATTGATAGGGTCCCATACATTTGACTGCAAACAGGAAAGCATCGCACTTTCCACGCCTTCGCCGGAATTTTCTTCATCAACGACGGCCAATTCCCCTTCCAACGCCCGTAAAATCATTCCTACAGTCACCTGCGCCGGCTCCATAGCCAATGTATATCCACCCTGCGCTCCTTTAACGCTTCGGACCAGACCTGCCTTTCGTAATATCGAAAAAACCTGTTCTAAATAATTTTCAGATATATTTTGCCGCTCAGCAATGGCATTAAGCGCCACATGTTCCCCTCTGGAAAACACGGCCAAATCCAGCATGGCTCTTAAGCCATATCGGCCCCGTGTTGAAATCTTCATTGTATACTCCCTCTCATATGCAAGTAATCCTATTTATTTAGTATGATTTTACCTCGCTCCACTAAATTTGTCAATGCATATTTTTCCAAAAGGCAAAGAGACCAAACGGTCTCTTTGCTTCCGATTCTATTTGATTTCATTGAGGTTATACGGCGTTTCCTGATAGACATAGTAGTTGAGCCAGTTGGCAAATAGCAGGTTGGCATGACTCCGCCACCGTACCAGTGGGCGTTGAGTCGGATCGTCATTGGGGAAATAATTCTTCGGCAGCTTTATCGGTAATCCTTTGGCTATATCCCGGTCATATTCATACTTCAGCGTGTCTGCATCATATTCGGAATGGCCCGTTACAAAGATCTGCCGTCCCCCCAACCCTTCAACGATATAAACGCCGGCTTCATCGGATACCGACAGTATCTCAAGTTCCTTGACTTTTTCAATATCTTCTGCCCGGACCTCCGTATGCCGCGACTGAGGGGCATAAAACAAGTCATCAAATCCCCGCAACAACTTCACATTTTGCTTGACCACCCGATGTTCAAAGACGCCAAAAACCTTCTCCGGCAAAGAATATTTGGGAATACCGTAGTGATGGTACAAACCAGCCTGAGCAGCCCAACAAATATGAAAAGTGGAAAATACATTATGAACTGACCAATCCATGATTTGGGTCAATTCCTCCCAATAGTTCACTTGATTAAATTCCATCTGCTCCACCGGCGCGCCGGTGATAATCAATCCGTCAAACTTTTCAGATTGCACTTCATCAAAGGTTTTATAGAACGTTTCCAAATGCTCGGCAGAGGTATTTTTGGAGGTATGAGACTTGGGATGCAGTAAAACCACATCCACTTGAATGGGAGTATTCCCGATCAACCGCAGCAGCTGGGTCTCAGTAACAATTTTAGTCGGCATCAAATTTAAAATTGCAATTCGCAACGGACGGATATCCTGGTGAATCGCCCGTTCTTCAGTCATCACGAAGATATTCTCACGGGTCAGGATTTCAGTTGCTGGAAGATTATTCGGAATTTTGATTGGCATAAAATCACCTCATTTACAAAAATATATATAAAAGTAAATTTATGATTTTACCATAAATGTTACTATTATATCACGTTCGAACCTTGAATAAACAAACCATCAACACAATGCACATGACGGATGATTTTACTGGACCGCGGTAATCTGTTTTCCTCCCTTGGCCAAAACAAAAACCTCTTTCGAATGAAAGAGGTTTCCACGAATATACGATGTTACCTCTCTCATCTTCCGGGTCTCCCCGACGGAATTGGCACCTTTTCTCGCAGGTTGCCGAAGGTTCATTGGGCCGTTCCCTCCCCTTCTCTGGATAAGAGTCATCTTGTCACACTGATTCAGTTGTGGATCACAGTTATTGTTTAGATTATATGTAATATAACCAACTTAGTCAACATTAATTTTTAAATTTAAATTGATAACACCTGTTTGCAAACATCGATCCCCACACCGAACAGCAAATCCAGAAAGCAATGAGCAATATCACCAAAAATCGGACGACTTTGATTATCGCCCACCGTTTATCAACAATCCAAAACACTGATAAAATCATTGTCATGCGTAACGGTCAGGTTTTGGAGATCGGCAATCATCACCACCTAATTCAGAACGCTAACGGATATTATCGAAAGTTGGTCATCGAAGGATCCGGCATTACCGACGTCACAGTGAAACACGCTGTCATTTAAAGAGTGATGACTTTCCTTATATTATAATAAAATTTGCCGCAGCTCTTCGAATGCCTCATCAATAAAATTGGGGATAACCAAAACTTTAATACCATGCTCATTCAAAAACCGTTCTGCTCCGGGACCGATTCTGGCAACCAATATCACCTGACAGTCGCCCAATAGTTCCACCGTTTTCAAATGCCGGTTTTCTTCAGTATTTTCCCAATTACATGAGGGTATATTAGGACGTATTTCAAGAAATCGATATTCTGTTTCAAACAAGTCAAAAATCAGAAACTGCTTGGCCCTCCCAAAGTGGTCATTCACATACTTACCGTCAGTACTTGCAACCGCTACTCTTAAAGACACGAAACCACCCCCAGCCTTTACCAAAAACCTCAAGTTTCACTACCCGGACTGATTACGCCGGTTGTCTGATCTACACCCAAACTATCTTAGGCTAATCAGATCTCAATCTTCCTCTGGTTTCCTTATCTTTAAAAATAAGTAATATCATGAACTTAGTCAACATTAATTTTTGAACTGATCGTAACTCCAGACAAAACACACCTTACGCTCTTGACCAAGGAGGAAGAGACTGCCATCTGCCCCATTATGAACGGCCGAAGAACGTTAACTCCTATCTGCTATCACCCTTAACCAAATACAACCCATCATAAATGGCTACCACTAATCATTAGGTAGCCATTTATGTTGAAACAGTTCAAACCATGCACAGTCAAATCGCATAAACCAGATCCTCATCCTTACTGGCGAAGAATTCCCGATAGATCTCCCGACGTAAATAGGCAAATTCCACATTACTCCGGTCTCTGGGGCGCGGCAGGTTAACCCGTAAGATTTTCTTAATGGTTCCCGGCCTGCTCGACATAACGACCACACGATCTCCCAAATAAATCGCTTCATCGATGTCGTGGGTAACCAGGATCATCGTATTCTTCTCAATCTCCCAAATACGTAAGATCTCCTGCTGCATCTGAATTCGGGTTAAAGCATCCAAAGCCCCGAAAGGTTCATCCAACAATAAAATTTGGGGCCGGTTAACCAAGGCCCGAGCCAGTGCCACCCGTTGCGCCATCCCCCCCGATAACTGATGGGGATAGGCATGCTCAAACCCAGTTAATCCGACTAAATCAATATGTTCCTGAATAATCCGTTCCCGTTCCTGGGGAGCAACATTATTCAACGCAAAAGCAATATTATCTTTGACAGTACGCCATGGTAACAAACGGTGCTCCTGAAAGACCACGCCCCGATCCAATCCACAACCGTTAAGGGGCTTTCCCGACAGTGTTACCGTCCCTTGATAATTAGTTTCCAAACCGGCAATAATCCGCAGTAACGTTGTTTTTCCGCAACCACTACCCCCAACGATGCTGATAAATTCTCCCTGGTTTATGGATAAGTTAATATCCTGCAACACCTGAATTACCTTCTGGCTGTTAACAAATTCCTTACTTAAATTGTGAATCACTAAATTTCCATCACCATTCATTCAATCATCACCTCAAGTTACTCTCCCTGATAAGTAACATTCCAAACCAAAACCCGTTTACTTAACCACCTGAGAAAACTATCCATTAATTTCCCGATCACTCCAATTGTAAACATCCCCACGATCACCACATCTGGTTGGGAAAGTTGCCGGGCATCCATAATCAGATACCCCACTCCTTCACTGGCAGCAATTAATTCTGCTGCCACCACACACATCCAGGCAATTCCCAATCCAACTCGCAACCCGGTCATTACCGGTGGTAAAATTCCCGGTAAAACCAAATCCTTAATAAACCGTCGCCTGGGGACTTCCAGGATCTTAGCCAGCTCAATCAGTTTAGGATCAATCCGGCGAATCCCATCAACTACACTGATCAAAATCGGGTAGAAAGCACCGATGAAGATAATAAAGATCTTTGACGCCTCGCCAATCCCAAACCAGATGATCGCCAACGGGATCCAGGCAATCGGAGGAATTGGTTTGAGGATCTGAATCAATAGATCGGTCATCCGGTCCAAAGTCCGGGACAGACCGATCGCCAACCCCAACATGACCCCCAAGCTTGCCGCCAAACCAAATCCTTCCAAAACCCTTATCATACTGACTCCGATGTGACGCAACAATTCACCGCTGCTAAAATACTCTCCAAATGAGCGAAACACTGTAGGAAGTGACGGGATGATCACCGGATTAAGCCAGCCGATAATGCCCAAAACCTGCCACACAAACAACAACACCAACGCTAAACTAAAATAGAGAAACGTCTTTTTTAGATCAGTACCTATCTGCCACAGACGCAGTTTCCTGTACATCACTACCACCTCCAAATCCGCTCAATCGTTATTTGTTCCCAATGGCTTGCAGATAGCGGCGATCGACAAACGCATCAACATCGACTTTTGATCGAATGATTTTATGAGCCCGCATAAACTCTTCACTCTTCTTGAGATCCTCAATATCAGCGGTACTGATCCCCGGCCGATAATCAAACTTGGTAAAGACCTGCAACAATTGTTTTGAAGTCAGATTCACTTCATTCGCAACCAATTCCGCTGCCCGCTCGGGATCAGCCTTTAGGAATTCATAACCCCGTTGATACGCTTTTAATAAGGCAGTAACCAAAGCCGGATGTTGAACTGCAAACTTATTGGAAACCAGAATCACTGATATCCCTCTCTTAATCCCGGTTCCATCGGTCAGGATCCGAATTGCGCCTTTCTCGACCCATTGGGTAATATAGGGTTCCCAAATTGCTCCTGCATCAACATTACCCGAAGTCAAGGCCGCTCCAATATCCTCAATCTGCAGGTTAATTAACTGGACATCGTTGATTTTAAGGCCATTCTTTTGGAAGGCCAGCACCAGAAAATGATGGACTCCGGTGCCTTTGGTAACCGCAACCCGCTTTCCTTTTAACTCTTTCACCGATTTAATGGTAGAGTTTTTCGGGACGGCAAGCGCCTGTGCTTTCGGACCACTGCAAGTAATACTGACAATCCGGAGATCCTGCCCGGAAGCCCTGGCGATCAGGGCCGGAGTATCTCCCATTAAGCCGATATCGATCTCTCCGGCCGCAAACGCTTCATTGACTGCCGGTCCTGACAGAAAAGAGTGCCATTTTACACTGATCTTTGCTTGCTTCAACTCTGCTTCCAACCAACCTTGCTGCTTCGCGATAAAGAGCGGCGCATAAAACGGGATCGGTTGGAGCGCGATCCGCAGCTCCTTGGCGACGCTTCCTCGCTGCTCCTTACCGTAACCTACCGGTTGAAAAACCATTACCATAAAGCCGATTAGCAAGATTAAATTAAGGAACTTTTTCATCGTTACCAACCTCACTAGTTAATTATTTTGCCAAGCGGTCCAGATGTAAAAAGTAAGGATGTGCTGCTTCTTCAGCTGCTTTTCGCGTCCAATAATTCTGATCACTGACCTCTTCCGGTTCAATGACCCAGATCCCGGCTAAATCGACATCACCCAGCCGTTCCCGAACTTCAACATACTTCTGCTCAAACAGCGGTCCGGCAATAATATTCCGTACCGGTTTACCCTTGATCTGATAACTCTGCCCTTCCTTCCCCCGAACCGTAACCGTCACTTTCCGGTTAAACCAGATGCTGCGTACCAGGTTGCGGTTGGTCTGGGAAGACTCCAGTAGCTCCAGGAAAAACAGATTACCATCTTCCCCGACAGCTAACGACTGTTTGAAGGTCGCATGGGGATTTCCGTCCTGATCTACGGTCGCCAGAACCTTTACCGTTTCCGAATTATTAATTAACGCAATCACTTCATCACTCAATTTCACTGCCATCTACACTCAACTCCCTTTCATAACATTAATCAGATACAAATAATATGAAGATAATTATAATAAACGTGCCAAATCAGTATCCGGATGATTGCCGCAACGCCGGTAATCATCAAAATCAACCGGAAGACCGTATTTAACCCTCAGTTGATGCAAGCCTTTTGCCAAACGGACATAGTAGTCAAGGGACGGACTTTTCTGGTCTTTAAAATACGAACCGGGGCGCGGCACCCAGACAGAGAACACGACATTAACTCCATGGCTGATCAAATGCTCTGCCTCCTCCAAAGTCGACCGTAACGCCGCTTCCTCACTGGTAAACCCTTTAGGTTTAGCAGTTTCTACGCCACCGACAATACCTGTACCCACATAACCGCGTCCAAAGATGTCAACCGCTCTGATTAAACGGTTCTTCCACTCTCGGTAACCGACCCATTCCGCTTTTCCCGGACAGACCCATTCAAACAACTCCTCGTTCAATACTTCCAAGTCGGTAGTATAACTTCTTATCCCGGTCTCTTCATACAACCGTGCCAGCTGCTTTTCAGTGAACGCCGTAGCAACCAACTGGCTGGGGAACTTTTTGACTTTAAAGTTAGCGCCGATCGCCTGCAGGATTTCGATGTAATAATCGACTTCCTGATCAAACGGTTCGGCCCCACGGGTATCGGATCCCGCCGTCAAACAAATCGTGGTGAACCTGCCAGGCTGTTTCAAAGCTTCCCGGACCGCTTCGAAGACATCCTGCGGATTCTGGCGTGTGGGAATTCCCAGTTCCGCCCGTTGCTGTTTTAAATGATTCACAACATCACAGAAACGGCAACCCTTGTCATTAACCCAGAAGTGGCAAAAACCCGACGGAAAAACATTGATACGCTGAGGCCGGGCAGTAATGACATGGTTCATTAAAGCTCCGGAACTGGTCTTTTTATCATAAAAATCCGGTTTTGTCCAGAAGTCAACCGTTTCCAAGACCTCACCCTGATCGGTCAGCACCAATTGGCCATCGACTACATCCACCAAATACGGATTGCGCTCCAGCGGTGTCGGGTCAACGACGATTGAGGACCCGTCGCGAAGTAACAGCGAATCCGGTACCGGTGTAAGTTGGGCATCCCGCGCGCCAAAAATATTGGGACTCCGGAGTTGATGCACCGAAGGATCAATCACATTTAAAGCATTTTGGGTATAATGAACCCCACGGCGTTGAACATCGATCTTCAAAATCACTAACGGAGGAACATCGGGATGTTCCCGAACTACCTCAGAGTAAGATAAGGGAATTTGATCTTCACGTTTTAATGCCATTGACATTCAAAACACTCCTTCCTCTTGATTGGTGCTTTTTAGCAATTAAAAGTTAATATTATTTGATTCCGATTGCCTGCAAATAACGAAGATCAATAAAGGCATCAATATTGACTTTGTTTTTAATGATTTTATGAGCCCGCATAAATTCTTCAGTCTTTTTGAGTTCTTCAATATCGTCAGCATTGATCCCCGACGAATAATCAAACTTAGCAAAGACTTTCAGCGTTTGTTTCGGGGTCAGCTTGATCTCATCCGCGACTAATTCCGCAGCTTGTTCCGGATTGGCTTTAATGAATTCATACCCCCGTTGATAAGCTCTTAAAAAAGCGTTAACCAAAGCCCGATTTTTAACTGCAAATTTATTAGAAGCGATGATCACCAATAACCCTTTCTTAATATTGGTTCCATCAGCCAAGACCCGTATAGTACCACTCTCTTCCAATTTGGTGATATGGGGTTCCCAAACCGCCCCGGCTTCAATATCACCGGTATTCAGAACAGTTCCGATATCCGCAACCGGCAGATTGATCAATTGAACATCCTCAAGTGTGAGTCCGCTGTTTTGAAGTACCAGCGCCAAGAGATGGTGGGCATAAGAACCTTTAGTAACCGCTACCCGCTTCCCTTTTAAATCCTTCGCCGATTTAATGGTTGCGTTTTTCCGGACGATCACTGCTAACGCTTTCGGACCGCTGGATGCAAGACCAATGATGCGGAGATCTTGACCGGAAGCCCTAGCGATGATCGCCGGGGTGTCTCCCATCAAACCAATATCCACTTGCCCGGCGGCAAACGCCTCATTGATGGGCGGCCCTGCCAGAAAAGAGATCCATTTAACGTTAACCTTTTCTTTTTTTAACTCCGCTTCCAGCCAACCTTGCTTCTTCGCAATGAAGATCGGCGCATAATGGGGTCCTGGTTGGGTCGCAATCCGGATCTCCTTGGCGACGGTGCCATGGCTTTCCTTACCGTAACTTCCTATTGCTAAAACCAGCACAATCAGTGCGGTTAGGAAGGTTAAATTAATGATCTTTTTCATCATTTTTACCTCGCTTTTTTAGTCATTTTGTCAATTGATCCAAATGTAAGAAAGAAATCATAACAACCGTGATAAATCGGTATCGGGATGATTGCCGCAACGCCGGTAATCATCAAAATCAATCGGCAGACCGTATTTAACCCGCAGTTGATGCAATCCTTTTGCCAAACGGACAAAATAGTCAAGGGACGGGTTCTTTTGATCGCGAAAATAGGATCCGGGGCGTGGCACCCAGACGATAAAAGCAACATTCACTCCCTGACTGATCAAATCCTCAGCCTCAGTCAAAGTAGATTGCAGAGCTGCTTCTTCACTGGTAAACCCTTTGGGTTTAGCGGTCTCTACCCCGCCGACAATACCGGTACTAACATTACCGCGTCCGAAGATATCAACCGCTCTGATTAAACGGTTCTTCCATTCGCGGTAACCGATCCATTCGGCTTTTCCAGGGCAAATCCAATTAAACAGCTCCTCGTGCAACACTTCCAAATCAGCGGTGTAACTGGTTAATCCAGTCTCCTCATACAACCGTGTCAGCTGTTTCTCAGTAAACGCCGAGGCAATTAACTGACTGGGGAACTTTTTAACTTTAAAATTGGCGCCAATCGCCTGCAAGATTTCGATGTAAAAATCAACTTCCTGATCGAACGGCTCTGCTCCGCGGGTATCGGAACCTGATGTCAGGCAAACTCCAGTGAACCGGCCTGGTTGCTTTAAGGCTTCCCGGACCGTCTCAAAGACGTCCTGCGGATTCAGTTTTGCAGGAATCCCCAATTCTGCGCGTTGCTGTTTAAAATGGTTGACGATATCGCAGTAACGACAACCTTTGTCATTGGCCCAGAAGTGGCAAAAACCTGATTGAAAGATATTCAGACGCTGGGGTCTGGCGCTGACAATATGGCTCATTAAAACTCCGGAACTGGTTCGCTTATCATAAAAGTCCGGTTTGGGCCAATATTCAACTGTCTCCAGGATTTCACCCCGATCGGTCAGCACCAATTGCCCATCAATTACATCAACGATATACGGATTTTGCTCCAACGGTGTTGGATCAACGATGATCGAGGTACCATCTGGAAGTAACAAGGACTCTGGTACCGGCTTGATTTGAGCATCCCGCGAACCAAAAATATATGGACTTCTAAGCTGATGCACCGATTCATCGACAACACTTAAGGCATTCTTGGTATAATGGACCCCACGGCGTTGAACATCCATCTTCAAAATGACTAATGGAGAAACATCGGGATGTTCCCGAACCACCTCAAAATAGGATAGGTTTTTTTGATTTTCATTTTCTTTCTGAAGTGCTAAGGCCATTAATAAACACTCCTCACTGTTTTAGCGACGCTTTAGTTTTGAAAAAACTTAAGTTCTTCGCCATTTGAACAAAAAAAGCTAAGCGGTTCTGTACTAGAATCCGACTTAGCCTCCGGTTTTTTCGGTCAACTAAATACGCTATTTTCAACTTTGGTTCATCTTTACCCGTTAACCACTTTCTTCGTTACCAATTTCAAGAGTTTTTCAACCTGATCCGTCTGCTCCCACGGCAGATCCAAATCCGTCCTGCCAAAATGCCCGTAGGCTGCAACCTGGCGATAAATCGGACGTTGTAATTGCAAGTTTTCAATAATCGCCGCCGGACGAAGGTCAAACACTTTCTGAATGAGCTCGCTCAGTTCGACATTGGTATACTCACTGGTCCCAAAGGCATCGACAAAGACCGAAACCGGCCGCGCCACACCGATGGCATAAGCGATTTGAATTTCTAAACGTTTTGCTAGTCCAGCAGCAACAACATTTTTGGCCACATACCGGGCTGCATAGGCTGCCGAACGATCCACCTTGGTCGGATCTTTGCCGGAAAAAGCGCCGCCACCATGCCGCGCAAAACCGCCGTATGTATCCACAATAATTTTCCGCCCGGTCAATCCGGCATCACCTTTAGGACCGCCAACCACAAAGCGTCCGGTGGGATTCACCAAAATTCGTGTCTTTTTATCCAAAAATCGTACCGGGATCGTTTGGTGAATCACCTGCTCGGTTAGATCCTGTGTTAACTGTTCCACGTCAACATCGGGATCATGTTGTGCCGAGAGGACGACTGTATCAACCCGTACCGGTTCCAACCCGTCATACTCGACAGTAACCTGAGTCTTCCCGTCGGGACGCAGGTATGGTAACTGACCGTTTTTGCGTACCGCCGCCAGTTCCCGCGCCAATCGATGGGCTAAAGCGATGGGGGTCGGTAAAAACTCCGGTGTTTCATCAGTTGCATATCCAAAGACCATTCCCTGATCACCTGCGCCAACTTCATCCCAACGATCCGCATGACTACTCAGCCGGTTCTCTAACGCTTGGTTGACCCCCTGAGCGATATCCGGCGACTGTTGATCGAGAGATACTAAAACGAGACTATTCTCGGCATCCATCCCATATTCAGCCTTGGTATAACCAACCTCAGCCACAGTATTGCGAACAACTCTAACCAGATCAACATTGGCCTTCGTGGTAACCTCCCCCGTTAACAGGACGAGCCCAGTCGAGACATTCGTTTCACACGCTACCCGCGCCAAAGGATCTTGTTGGAGAATCGCATCTAACACGCTGTCAGAAATTTGGTCGGCTAATTTATCCGGATGCCCTTCGGTAACCGACTCCGAAGTAAAAAAAGAGTGTTGTTTTCCCATAGATAATTCCTCCTATATTTGAATTTACTGAAGTGATTTAAGCCAAATAAAAAAGGCTGAGTCATTCTTGATATAAGAATGAACCTCAGCCTCCGGACTTTCCGGTCAACCGCATTTGTTATTAGAATATGCAACTACCCAAAAATTATTGCCTAGTAATTCTATCGGATTAATTGTATTATAAATAACCAGTTGCTGACTGTCAATATCAAATTTGATAATTCTCAATAATGTTCTCAGATCCTTGCCAGGTCTGAATCCGGATGATTACCACACCGGCGGTAGTCATCATGATCAATTGAAAGCTGATATTTTTGGCGTAACTCCTGCAGTCCTAATGCCAAACGGACATAATATTCCAGCGAAGCATTCTTCTGCCCCCGCAGATAGGAACCTGGACGCGGCACCCATACCGTATAAACGGTACTCACACCTTGACTTGCCAGATCTTCCGCTTCAGCCAGTACCGCCTGCAATGCCGCATCTTCATCATTAAAACCGTAGGGTTTAGCCAATTCCACCCCGGCTACAATACAGGTATTAACACGACCGCGGCCGAAAATATCGACAGCACGAACCATTCTCCGTTTCCATTCCTGATAACCCACCCATCGGGCTTTACCAGGACAGATCCACTCAAATAAACGTTCATTTAACACCTCAATATCCGGCGTATAACTCAAAAGCCCGGTTTCACGATAGATCCGTTCCAACTGTTTTTCTGTGAACGCAGTCGCAATCAATTGACTTGGAAACTTCGGCGTTGCAAAGTTCTCTCCGACGGCTTTGAGAATTTCAATGTAATAATCCACTTCGGCATCAAAATCCTCAGCCCCATGGAAATCAGAGCCCGAAGTCAGACAAATCGCTGTAAAGCGCCCCGGTTCTTTTAAGGCTTCTCTGATCGTCTCCGCCACATCCTGTGGTTTTAAACGCGGTGGCAGATTTAGCTCCGACTTTTGTTGTTTTAAATTATTGACAATATCACAGAACAGACAACCTTGATTGTCAGTCCAAAAATGACAATAGCGGCTGGGCATCAGATAAATCCGCTGCGGGCGGGCACTGGCAACATGGCTCATCGGAATCCCGCTACTGGTAGTTAAATTGTAATAATCCGGTTTTGTCCAGTATTCAACCTCCTCCAGTTCAACACCACCATCCATCACAACCAACCGGCCGTCTCGGAAATCAACGATATATGGATTTTGCTCCAACGGTGTCGGACTGGTAATTACGGAAGTCCCATCCCTCAATATCAATGCTTCGGGACGCTGCGTTAAAATACCATCACGCGTACCGAAAATATGAGTGCCGCCCAACTGGTGGATCACCGGATCAACTTTGCTTAAAGCTTGTTTGGTATAATAAACTCCCCGGCGTTGAAGATCGGTTTTAAGCAAAAGTAGGCGGGGAAATTGGGGATACTTGGCGGCAACCTCTTCAAAACTCAATTCGGTTGCCTTTGGTTTTGGTACAATCGACATCATCCATCCATCCTTCTGTACTTATTTTGCCAGACGATCCAAATGCTTAAAATACGGATGTCTGATCTCTTCTTCCCGACTTCGGATATTAAAACGTTGATCAATCACTTCTACAGGCTCGATCACCCATACTGCAGCCAGGTCCACATCACCAAGCTGCTCACGAATCTTGACATAATAATCACGGAATAATAAGCCGCTGACGATGGATTTAACCGGTTTTCCTTTAATCTGATAACTTTCGCCACCGGTTCCGATAAGCGCTACTGCGACCGGACGATTAAACCAAATACTGTGGACCATGTTTTTATTGGTTTGCGACGATTCAAGTAATTCGAAATAAATTAACTGATTAGATTCATTCAGTTGCAACGATTCTTTGACGACAACATGCGGCATCCCCTTAGCATCAGTCGTTGCGAGTACTTTTACTGTATCTTTTTTGGCAAACAGTTCAACCAATTCTTTTGAAAATATAATACTCATCGTTACCTCCAACAGATCTTTTGAACTCAAAATCTATGATTTCATTCCCCATCGGGTAATCGTCTTGTCTTCAATGAGTTTGAAAAGGCCGTTCTCTACAAAGATCCCGATCACAATCACGACAAACAGTCCGGCGAAAACCGAGGCAATCTCCAGTTGATTCTTCTTTTCAAAGATGAACCAGCCTAAACCCCCAGATCCCGAATTAACACCAAATACCAATTCTGAGGCGATTAATGTCCGCCACGCAAATGCCCAACCAACCTTTAGTCCCGTCAAAATCTGAGGAAAAGCTGCCGGAACCAAAATATTCCAGATAAACCCCAGTCCGGTCAGACCATAGTTTTGGCCAACCATTCTCAGGGTATTGCTAACACCGGTAAATCCGGAATAAACATTAAGAGCAATCGGCCAGGTCACGGCATGGATCAAAACGAATATAATACTAGGCAGACCCAATCCAAACCAGAGCAACGCCAACGGTAATAAGGCAATCGCCGGTAATGGATTGAACATGGCCGTCAATGTTTCTAACAGATCAGTACCCAACCGGTTCCTAATCGCCAAAATCGTCAAAACCGTTGCTACCACGATTCCACCACCATAACCCAGCAGCAATACTCGAAGTGAGGTATCGATCTTCGCCAATAACTCCCCACTCAGAAACATCTGCGACAGCGCCACTAACATATCGAAAAATGTCGGTAACATTAAGGGGTTGTCTAACCGCGTTGCATACACCTGCCAAATTGTTGCCAGCACTATAAGAATCAACAGTTTTCGAACAGCTCCGCTATCCCATAGTTTCTCCCAGAGTGAAAGAGAGCGTTGCAGGTTACCAATCTCCACAGGCGCCACAACTTCCCGTTCATATTCCGCGCGTAATTCTGTCAATGCAAGGTTTTTTCCACCCATTATTTCCTCCGCTGACTTTAGATTACATATTCGATTTGGTCCTTAAACAAAATTCGGTGAATCCGGTCACGTAACTCCTTAAACTCCTGCTGTCCGGGGTCGTCCAACCGATCCCAGTCAATGTTCAGTTCAGCTTTGACTTGACCCGGATGGGGTGATAACAACACAATCCGCGTCCCCAACAAGATGGCTTCCTCAATCGAATGGGTCACAAAAACCAGAGTAAAATGAGAGCCGCTCCACAGTTCCAATAACTCTTCCTGCATCTTCTGGCGGGTCAACGCATCCAAGGCCGCAAACGGTTCATCCATTAAGATAACTTTCGATTGCAGGGCGAGGCACCGGGCGATCGCCACCCGTTGCTTCATCCCGCCTGACAACGTGTGGGGATAAGAGTGAGCAAATTTGATCAAATTAACTTTTTCCAAATAATACTCAGCCTGATCCTTTGCCTCATGTAGCGGCATTCTCCGGCCGGCCGTTAAGGCAAAGACCACATTCTCCAATACCGTTTTCCAGGGAAGTAACTGCTCAAACTCTTGAAAAACCATCCCCCGATCCGGCCCTGGTTTAACGATCTCCCGGCCTTCAAGGCGAATCACTCCTTCCGTTGGTTGTAGATAACCTCCGATTGCTTTGAGTAAAGTCGACTTGCCACAACCGGAGGGGCCTAATAAGATCAGCCGTTCGGATTGATATACCTGAAAATTCACACGGTAAGTCGCAGTCACCAAATACTCTTTGGTTTTATATTGCAAAGTAACGTTTTGAACATCTAAAAAAGACTCGGAGATGGGTGTATTTTGGGCGGGCACTATCCTCAACTCCCCTTTTTGTGATGAATATCAGGGAAAAATAACTCTTTCCAGTTTGCTGGTTTGGTTTTAATCGAACCAATCTGATATAAGAAATCACTGAATTTAGTGATCCGTAATGGCGCTGAATCATAATCAATCTGCGGATTATTTAACTGGGCCAGGATTTCACTGACTGATTCATTACTTTTCGAGACCTTAATATATAACTCCGCAGCTTCACGTTTGTTATTTTTAATCCAGGCGATCGCTTCATCGATCGATTGCAAGACAACTTTGTTGAGTTTTGGATTATTATCATAAAACTTCTTGGTTGTTGAAAGAACATTCATCGTATGGGGTCCACCAAGGATTTCATAAGAATCGATAATCTTTCGTACTTTGGAGTTATCCAGCTCCCGAAAGCTAAAAGGCGGGGTCGCAAAGTGCGCGGTCACTTCCGACTTACCGGATAACAAAGCAACCAGTGCATCCGGATGCTTCAATGAAACCGTAAGCGAGTCCAGCTTAGTAAAATTCTCATTACCAAATTCCTGCGCTGCTGCCATCTGCAGGATAACCGCCTGAATTGAAACTTTAACTGCCGGAACAGCAATTCGGTCTTTCTCAGTAAAATCTCTAATTGATTTCACTTCCGGGTTAATCGTATTTAAATAGATCGGCGTATGATCTAAAGCTGCCAATGCTTTAACAGCGCCTTTGGATTTATCCCAAAGGATGATAAATGGTGCCACACCACCTGAAATGTAATCAACACTTCCTGAAAGTAAGGCATCATTGGCCGAAGCACCACTGCCTAAAGTCACCCACGAGGTCTTCACCATTCCTAAGTTAGCCCCTTTGGCGTTCTTCTCAATTAATCGTTTTTCTTCCACAACAATCAATGGCAAATATGCCAAACCGTATTGCTTGGCAATCCGGATCTCCTTCACCTCCGCTGCGCTAGTGGTAAAAAGCCCGGTAGTAAAAACAACGACCATTAAGAAAGCTAATAGTGTCTTTTTCATAACTACTCCTCCTATTTTTAAGTTCTAACTCAAATGAATCATTTGAAAATAAACAAGCTGAGTCAAACCCTTCCAAATCAGGATTTCGACTCAGCCTCCAGTCTTTCTGGTCAACCTCGTCCCAATAATTATGGTACATATTTAACGAGAATTGTTTCCTAGTATTTCAGTAAGAATTAAAATGTTTAGCTAACTAGTTCCTAATCGTCAAGGAGTAACAACCTTTTTGTAACTTATTTCAATCTTACCTTTTCATTCTTTTCGATTTGAACAACTTTACCATTTTGAATGATCAAAGTCACCGAACCGTAAGCAATCTCTGATAGCAAACCCAACAAACGTTGCAAATCTCCCTCCGATAACACACTTTCCGCTTTATGGGTTTCAATTTCAGCCACTTGCACCAACTCCTCCTCTTAGAATCATCCCCTAAATCAGCAATTTAAGCCTGTTGCTTTTCCATTGGGGATCAATAGCGGAATCAGTCCAGTTAAGATACTCAGAGATATTGACCTGGATAATAACATTATCTTGTTTAATCACCGTGATCGAACCATTTTTAACACTATTTAGCGCCTGTAAGACCGTTTGTTCAAAGATATTTCCATTACTGTGGTTTTTCTTTTTAACCATCGTCATTGTCGGTTCCCCCCTTTCCCATGATTTATAATTATATGTATTCCTATTTGTTTAATAATATTTAAGTGTAAAAAAAATACTACTATTCCGACTTGGCCACGCTTATATATAAGTAATCCTATATATTTGGTATGATTTTACATCGCCTCATTCAATTTGTCAATGCTTATTTTATGAAAAAACACGAGACCCAGTAACCAGATCTCGCGGCAATTTGTGTTTGTGAATTTGTCCCAAACCGCATCATTCCAAGAGCTACCCTTGTAAGATAGCTTTATTTATGTTAGATTAAATTTATTAGCCAAAGAGGAAGGAGTAGTCCAATGAACATCTCAACCCGCGGTCGATACGGTTTGCGAGCGTTGGCCGACATGACAATACACGCAGTCAATGGTCCTGTGGCTCTGCGTGTCATCGCCGAACGCCAAAATCTCTCTGAGTCCTATCTTGAACAAGTCTTTTCCAGCTTACGCAAAGCCGGTATCGTTCGCTCTGTCCGAGGAGCGCAAGGCGGCTATGAATTAAACCGGCCTGCGAACGAAATCTCCGTCGGCGAGATCTTAAGAGCACTGGAAGGGCCAATTACTCCGGTCTATTGCGTCGACGACTCATCTCCCGGCTCGGAATGTGAAATGGAAAAAACCTGTCTCACCCGGCCTTTTTGGGAAGAATTGCGCAATGTGGTCAACCGTTTTTTAGATGAGACCACCCTCCAGGACGTCATCGACAAAGCTCCCCGGGAATCCAATAAAGAACCCATGTTTTACATTTAACGTTCTAACGGCATTAAAAGCCCGGAAAGTCATCCGGGCTTTTATTTTTACAGATAATATTCGATTTGATCTCTGGTCTTAACAATAGGCGAAGGTTGGGCATTATAAACCTTGGAATAGGGCGGTACTGAATGGGTTAGCCAAACATTTCCGCCAATCTCCGAGTGATGGCCGATGACCGTATCGCCGCCCAATATGGTCGCCCCTGCATAAATCACCACATGATCCTGAATATCCGGATGGCGTTTTATCTTTTTAATCGGATTGCCGTCGGCATCCAGAGGAAAACTCTTAGCCCCTAACGTCACCCCTTGATAAATCTTCACATTTTTCCCGATGGTGCACGTTTCACCGATGACAACTCCGGTCCCATGGTCGATAAAGAACGACTCGCCGATCACCGCTCCAGGATGAATGTCAATCCCGGTGAGCTGATGGGCATACTCCGTCATAATCCTCGGGATCAAAGGGATATTCCATTCATACAACACATGGGCAATCCGGTAAATACTGATGGCCTCGGTCGCCGGATAACTCAAAAGAATCTCCTCCGTCGAACAGGCCGCCGGATCTCCTTTATAAGCAGCCTCAATATCTGTCTGTAACAGAGCGCGAATCTCCGGCAAGCGTTTTAGCAATTCAATCGTTATTTCGTCTGCCCTGTCCTCACATTGGGTGCAACCGGTTTGATTAACCTCACCACATTCCTGAATCAGAGCCAATTTAATTAAATTACTCAACTCCACTGCAGCCATGCGCATATTATTCCCGATCAAAATGTTCAGATGCGATTCATCGATGGAATGTTTTTCGTAGATCCCCGGAAAGAGCGCAGACCGCAATTGATGTAAAACAGTATACACTCTGTTTTTCCCTGCAAATCCGATGGTCTTTTCCTTAAAAAAATGCGTTTCATTGATGCGCTCCAGCTCTTTGGTAACCTGGGGTAACTCCTGGTTCAGCCATTGGTTTAAATCCATTACCGCCACCTCCGACTCCATGGCATTTCAATTTCAGTAACCCTTTTGATCACACTATATTTCAGTTAATTATAAGTAATTCCATCCACGGATTCAAGGATTACTGCAATTTCTCTTTTCGCCGGGCAACACCGCAAAACGAAAACGGGAGAATAATCCCCCGTTTTACAACATTTCACGGCAACCGAACGGATATGTTCATTAACCCTCTTGGAACAAAGCCGTTGACAAATAGCGTTCACCGGTGTCCGGTAAGACAACCACAATGGTCTTGCCTTTATTCTCAGGACGTTTGGCAATTTCTGTGGCCGCAAAGGCAGCCGCTCCTGAAGAAATCCCCACCAACAACCCTTCATTTTTAGCTAATAAACGGGATGTTTCAAAGGCTTCTTCATTTTTTACTCTAAACACTTCATCAATAATCGACCGGTTTAAAACATCGGGAACGAATCCGGCCCCAATCCCTTGAATCTTGTGAGGGCCCGGGTTGCCACCCGACAACACCGGTGAATCATTGGGTTCCACAGCAACAATTTTAATATTGGGATTCTTTTGCTTCAAGATTTCACCCACACCGGTAATAGTCCCTCCAGTTCCGACACCTGCAACAAAGATATCCACCTTTCCGTCGGTATCCCGCCAAATTTCTTCCGCTGTCGTTTTCCGATGAATCTCCGGGTTGGCCGGATTTTGGAACTGTTGCGGGATAAAGGAATTGGGGGTTTCGGCAGCGATTTCATTAGCTTTCTTAATAGCCCCTTTCATCCCCTCCGGACCGGGTGTTAATACCAATTCCGCCCCTAAAGCTTTTAACAGGTTTCGCCGTTCAATACTCATCGTTTCCGGCATCGTCAATATCAACCGATACCCACGGGCTGCCGAGACAAAGGCCAACGCGATCCCTGTATTTCCGCTCGTCGGTTCGATAATCACTGTATCTTTATTAATAAGTCCTTGCTCCTCAGCGGCTTTAATCATCGCATAACCAATCCGGTCCTTCACACTACCTCCGGGATTGAAATATTCGAGTTTAGCCACAACCGTCGCATCTAAATTCTGACTCCGGTTATAATTGGCCAATTCCAACAACGGTGTATTCCCGATAAGCTCCGTCAAATTTTTAGCTATTTTCGACATTTGAAACAACCTCCTTTTTAATTTCGTGTATTCCTATAAAAATACTTGGTTTATTTTATACATTATATTACTATGTATCTCAAAACTTGTCAATTCTATCCACAAAAACAATTTATAAAATTCATTCGGGTTGTAAATCTCCAATCAAATCCTCGGCCTCTTCCAAACCAACCGACAGCCGGATAAGCCGGTCAGTGATTCCCAGCCGTTCCCGTTCCGCTTTGGGAATGGCCGCATGGGACATTTTCACCGGATAGGAAAGGATCGATTCTACACCGCCTAAACTGACAGCCACCGACCATAACTTCACCTTTTTCATGATCTGCCGTGCCCGTTCGACTGTATCCGTTGCAAACGAAAGGACCGCTCCAAATCCAGCCGCTTGTTCTTTAAGAATGTGATGGCCGGGATGATCCGGAAGCCCCGGATAATAGACCTCAGCTACCCAAGGTTGCATCCTGAGCCATTGAGCGATCTCCAAGGCCGAACGTTGCTGCAGTTCCATCCGGGCACGCAAGGTTTTAATCCCTCGGAGCAGCAACCAACAATCCTGCGGGCCCAATACCGCTCCAAACCCATTCTGGACAAAATAGATGTCCTTCGCTAACTTCTCCGAATTGGTAATTACAGCTCCGCCGATCACATCGCTATGGCCGCCCAGAAACTTTGTCGCACTGTGAATCACGATGTCAACGCCCAAATCCAACGGCCGCTGGAAATAGGGAGACATAAAGGTATTGTCGATCATCGTGATTAAGTTATGCTCCCGGGCAATCTTGACTGCACCAACGATATCAGTGACTTTCAACAGGGGATTGGATGGCGATTCTAAAAACAACGCCCTCGTCGACGGCCGAATGGCTTCCCGAATATTGTCCAACCGGGTCATATCCACAAAAGTGGTTTCAATGCCGAATTTCGCAAAGAACCGGGTTAAAATACGGTAAGACCCTCCATAAATATCCTCCGTGGCAATAATGTGATCGCCTTGTTTTAAAATAGCCAATGCCGAAGATATGGCGGCCATCCCTGAGGCAAAAGCATAGGCATAGGTCCCATTTTCCAGCGCAGCTAAGGTCTTCTCCAAAGCCTCACGGGTAGGATTCCCCGAGCGGGAATAATCATATTTTCCGAAATGCTCCACATCGAACTGATGATAGGTCGAGGCCTGATATATCGGAATACTCAATGCGCCCGTATGCGGATCGATCTCATTTCCGTTATGCAATATCTTCGTCCCATATTTCATCCTTTTGCTCCTCCTGATATAGCCTGCTCCAGATCGCCGATAAGGTCGTCAATATGTTCAATACCTACCGAAAGACGGATCAAATCATCAGTTACCCCAATTTTCTGCCGTATCTCGGCCGGAATATCTCCATGGGTTTGCTTCATCGGGTAAGTGATCAGTGTCTCCACTCCACCCAAGCTTTCCGCATAAGTAATGACTTTGACCCGGTTAATAATCCGTTCCACCCAGGCAGCATCCGGAACCCGGAAAGAAAGCATAGCGCCAAATCCGTTACTTTGCTTGACTTGAATCTCCCGTCCCGGATGTCCGGGAAGCCCGGGATAATAGACCTGTTTCACATGAGGGTTTTTCACCAACCATTCGGCTATCGCAGCGGCATTTTGCTGCTGTTTTTCCATACGCAGGGATAGGGTTTTAATTCCACGCAACATCAACCAGCTGTCCTGTGGCCCCAGAACGTTACCGGTTGAATTTTGGATAAATCCGATCTTTTCGCTTAACTCCGGCCTGGCAGTGACCACCACACCGGATAAAACATCATTATGCCCGCCTAAATATTTGGTGCCGCTATGCACCACCACATCAGCACCCAACTCGATAGGACGTTGCAAATAGGGCGTCATAAAAGTATTATCCACTATCGTCAAAAGCCCTTTGGAGCGCGCCAAGGCACTGACTTTCGCCAGATCGGTGATTTTCATCAATGGATTGGTCGGCGTTTCAATCAATATTGCTTTGGTATGGCCAGGGATAATCGCTGCCTCAACGCTCTCAAGTTGGGTCATATCCACATAGTCGACAGTTATCCCCAATTGGCGGAAATTTCGCTCAAGAACACGATAAGTTCCTCCGTAAAGATCATCAGATACCAACAAATGATCGCCGTTGGAAAACATCATAAGTACCGTCGTAATAGCTCCCATCCCCGACGCAAAAGCAAATCCCCGGTCCCCCCCTTCCAAATCAGCCATGACGTTCTCCAACACCTGTCGGGTTGGATTCACCGTCCGGGAGTAATCGTAGCCGGTAGAAACACCAACGGCCGGGTGGCGAAACGTAGCCGTCTGATAGATGGGAGTGCTGATGGCTCCTGTAACAGAATCGGTACATAAACCGGCATGTGTAATCCTGGTTTCAATATTCATGATATACCTCCTATCCCCCTGTATAATAAAAACCTCTTCCCGAAGAAGGAGGAAGAGGTTTCATTTCATACGATACCCCTCTCATCTTTCAGGTTTCCCTGCCGGAATTGGCACCTGCGACTCCCAGGTTGCCGAAGGTTCATCGGGCCGTTCCCTCCCCTTCTCTTGATAAGAGTATACCCACGTAAAATATTCAATTTTGCAATTCCTATTAATCTCATGGAATTAATAATATTAGTGATGATTTTAACATATCCTGGTATGAACGTCAAGAAGGGAATAATTCGAGAAATTTTGAAACTCCCCATGGGATTTATGGTAAAATAGCAGAAGACAGCCGTCTATTGCGGCATTTTTGAAGCATTAAAGGAGATCGGCTATGGAAATCTATCTCGATAACAGCGCCACGACTCAACCTCTGGCTGAAGTCATCGCTTCGGTCAATCACATGATGGCAGAAAATTACGGCAATCCTTCCGCACTTCACCGTCGCGGTCTGGAAGCGGAACACGCCGTTAAAAAAGCCCGTTCCCAAGTTTCAGCTTTATTCAACACGGGCAACCACGATCTGATCTTTACATCCGGCGGGACCGAATCCAATAACTTAGCAATCTTCGGAAGCCTGGCCACAGCCAGGGATACATCAAGGCCTCTCGTGACCTCCAGTATCGAGCATCCTTCGGTGTTGAATATATTTAAACATTTAGAGAAAATCGGCCGGAAAGTCATTTATATTCGAACTGATCCTCAAGGATTCGTCGATCTTGAGGATCTAAAAAAAGCTCTCGATGAACATCCGGCCCTCGTCAGCATCATGACCGTTAACAATGAGATCGGCAGCATTCAACCGATCGCCGAAATTGCCCGGTTGATCGAAACCAGCGACAATAAACCGGTTTTCCATACCGATGCCGTTCAAGCTTTTGGAAAAATCCCGCTTCAGTCAACCGCCGTCGATCTGATGTCGGTCAGCGCCCATAAATTTCACGGACCGAAAGGGATCGGAGGTCTATTCGTTAAAAAAGGATTCCGTTTGGCTCCTATAATGTTCGGAGGAGGTCAGGAAACCAACCTCCGTCCGGGAACCGAAAACACCCCGGCCATCGTCGGAATGGGCACCGCTGCCGCTTGGGCAGAATCCCATCTCTCCGAAAATATGGACAAACTCAATCAATTAAAAGCTTACCTAATCAACGGCGTCACCAACGAAATACCCGGCGTCCGGATTAACAGCCCGGTATCACCTCGGTTCGCGCCGCATATCTTAAGCATTTCCTTTAAAGGCATTCGGGGCGAAGTATTACTTCATTCCCTGGAACAAGACGGCATTTACGTTGCAACCCGGTCCGCGTGTTCCTCCAAAAAGAAAAGCCGAAATCATGTCCTGGATGCCTTGCAATTAACTCCCGACGAAGCGGAAGGCACCATCCGCATCAGTTTCAGCAGTTTTAATCGCCAGGAGGAACTGGATTACGTTATTGAAAAGATGAAACACCATGTAGCTTCAATTCGCCGGATCACCGGATGGAGGGGATAAGTATGGATCAAGTCATTATTGTCCGTTATGGAGAAATCAGCCTGAAAGGACGAAACCGGGGATTCTTTGAAGATAAACTCGTTGACAATCTAAGACTTCGCTTACAGGAGTACCCCAATCTCTCTTTTTATAAACGTGACAGCCGGATTTATATTGAACTCAACGGTACTCCGGCTGAACCGGTCCTTACCAAAGCCGCTGTCGTGTTCGGAGTGGTTTCGCTCAGTTTAGCCACCCGTTGCAGTACCCGGTTCGAAGAAATTACTGCTGTCGCTGTGGCAGAAACCGAAAACGCCCTGAAACGGGAAAAAATCAAAACCTTTAAAGCCCAAGCCAAACGAGGCGATAAAAAATATCCCCTGGACTCCCAGGAGATCGGCAGAGAAATCGGCGCCTGTATCTTACGGCATTTTGACGGTCAATTGACAGTAGACGTCCACCATCCGGATCTCACCGTTTATGTCGAAGTCCGGGATTATGCCTATGTCTATTCTCAAAAAGTCCCGGGATACGGCGGGCTTCCCTACGGCACCAGCGGCAAAGGGTTACTCTTACTTTCCGGAGGAATTGACAGTCCCGTCGCCGGCTGGATGATGGCCAAACGAGGCTTAATGTTAGAAGCCATCCATTTTCACAGCTACCCCTTTACCAGCGAACGGGCCAAAGAAAAAGTGGAAGAACTAGCCCGGATATTAAGCCTTTATTGCCGGCGTATCAAGTTGTACCATATTAACTTGTTGGAAATTCAAACAGCCATCCGGGAGAAGTGCCCTGAAGAATTATTCACCATCCTCTCCCGCCGTTTTATGATGTTTATCGCCGCCCGGGTTGCAGCCCACAACCATTGTGAGGCTCTGATCACCGGTGAAAACATCTCTCAAGTAGCCAGTCAAACTCTGCAAAGCCTCCATGTAACCAATGCCGCTGTGGATATCCCGGTCTTCCGGCCATTGATCGCTATGGACAAAATGGACATCATCAATATAGCCGAAAAAATCGGAACTTACGAAACATCGATACTCCCATACGAGGACTGTTGCACCGTCTTCCTGCCTAAAAACCCGGCGACTAAACCCCGCTTGGATAAGGTGCTCACCTACGAATCAGCTTTAGATAAAGAAGCCTTGATCAAAAATGCCTTAGACGGATTAGAATGTAAAACCATTACACCCTAACAAAAGCTTATTTTCACATCATCCCGACGGTTTTAGCCATTGGCTGAAACCGTTTTTTTCATATTTTAACTTGACAGAAAATCCCCAACATGGTAAAGTCTACTCAATTACAATTATTCCTGTATGTTTACTAGGATTAAAAGGAGGAACGAAACTATGTCCAAAAAACGATTGATTTTAGCATTAACCATCATATTTTCCATCGCCGGTTCAGTGTTGGCGGCCCCTGCAGGGACGGTAAAGATCGGCCTCTCCGCACCGATCACCGGCAATCTCGCCGAATATGGCGAGAATTTCAAATACTCCGTTCTCATGGCTGCCGACAAGATCAATGCCAACGGCGGCATCAGAGGACGGAAATTAGTCGTTGACATTCAAGACAGTAAAGGCGATCCCAAAGAGGCAGCCTTAATTGCCCAAAAATTCGTCCAAGATCAAGAGATTCTCGCCACCATCGGTGAATTTTCCAGCACCAGCAGCTTAGCTGCAGCTCCTATTTATGAACGGTACGGCTTAGTCCAATTGTCTCCAACCGCTTCCCATCCGGACTTTGCCAAAGCTGGCCAGTATATGTTCGGAATTATCGGTACGCAAGATGCGGAAGGCCCATTTAATGCCAAATATATCGCCAAAAAGTACTTAAAGCTCAAATCGGTTGCTGCCATCTATGTGAATAATGACTGGGGGTTAGTCACCAAAGACCGCTTCATCGAGGCCGCCCGGGGCGAAGGCATAAAAGTCACCAGCCAACAACCATTTTTTGAAACCGAAAAAGATTTTAACGCCGTACTGACCAAGATCCGGGCCACCAATCCGGAGGGCATCTTTATCGCAGCCATGTACAACGAAGCAGCACTCATCTGCCGGCAGATCAAAAAATTAGGCTGGAACGTTAAATTGATGGCTCCCAGTTCCGTATTTTCAGAAAAATTGCTGGAAATCGGCGGCGAAGCCGTTGAAGGATTGGCAACCAACACCTTTTTCGCTCTCACCGACCCAGACCCTAAGGTCCAGGTCTATATCAACGAATTTCGAAAACGGGCTGGCCGGAATCCCAATCTTCATGCTGCCAGTGCTTACGATTCAGCCCTTCTTCTGGCCGAAGCTATTCGTAAAGCAGGGTTTAACCGCAAAGCTATCCGCGACCAACTGGCTCAGACGAAGAATTTCCCCGGAATTACCGGAAAGATCACCTTCACTCCGGTCGGCGACGTAGTCCGCAAATATAAAATTTTAGTCGTTGAAAACGGCCAATGGGTCGTCAAGAAAGACTATACCCAATAACCATATCACTGACTATGACCTTTCAGCCATGAAAACCCTACTCACCAACTGCAAAAGAGGGAAAACACATGTTTTGGTTACAACAAATATTCAACGGTATCACTCAAGGTTCGATTTATGCTTTGATGGCCATTGGCTATTCGATTATCCTGGGAATTATCGGACTCGTTACCTTCGTCCATGGCGAAGTCATCATGATTGGCGCTTTTGCCGGTTTCTTTATGGTCACATTCCTAAAGGCCAACTTCTTTCTGGCGGTACTGGCAGGTTTCGCAGCCTCTTGGCTATTAGGAATCATTATCGAAAGGGTCTGCTACCGCCCTTTTCGAAGCGGGCCGCGGGAGATCGCCCTAATTGCGACCATCGGCCTATCCATCTTGCTGCGCAGCTTAAGTCAGGTGACTTTCGGCACTGAACAGAAACTGATGCCCGATTTATTGAATAGCCATTTTATACCCCTGGGCCAAATTCGGATAACCAATATCCAGCTATTGATCATCTTTACCGTTTTTATCCTTGCCCTTTTACTCCATCAGTTTTTTTACAAGACGAAAACCGGGATTGCTTTACGTGCGGTATCCATGAATAAACAGGCTGCAGCTTTATTGGGAGTCCACGTCAACCGGACCATTCTGTTGGGAAATGCTCTGGGGTGCGCCCTGGGGGGAGTTTCCGGCGTACTACTGGGGATCTACTACAACTCTGTTCATCCTGTCATGGGAGCCAGCGTTGCCATGAAAGCCTTTACAGCCACTGTATTCGGAGGCATCGGCAGCATCCCTGGCGCCGCTTTAGGCGGGATCTTATTAGGAATTTTCGAAAACCTGGGAGTAGCCATCTTTTCATCCGGTTATCGGGATATTATTTCCTTCAGCATTTTGATCCTCATTCTCTTAATCAGGCCGCAGGGAATTTTGGGACGAAAGGAGTTGGAACGCTGATGGCCTCTTTCAAACAGAAACTAGTTTATTTCCTATCAGCTATCGCTCTCCTCATGTTTCCATGGTTTATTCAAAATGACTATTGGCTCCGAGTCGCAATTATGATTGGGCTTTACATCATCTTAGCCAGCAGCTTGAACCTGATCAACGGCTATACCGGCCAATTCAATATTGGCCATGCCGGATTTTACTGCATCGGAGCCTATACCGCTGCCATCCTGGCAACCCGCTATCATTTCAGTTTTTGGCTATTACTCCCGTTATCCGGGATCGTAGCGGCATTATTCAGCATTTTGATCGGTTTAGCCACATTAAGGCTGAAGGGGATTTATTTTTCGATGACTACCTTAGGCTTCTCGGAGATCATCCGGTTAACCGTACTTAACTGGGCCTCCTTAACCCGGGGACCCATGGGAATTCCCGGAATTCCCCTTCCGGAACTCTTCGGTTTTCATCTTGCCTCCAATCGCCATTTTTACTATATCGTGTTAGCTTTAACAGGGATCATGCTTTTCTTATCCAAACGGGTCATCAGCTCCCGTATTGGCCGGGCCTGGATCGCTATCCGGGAAGATGAAGACGCCGCCAGGGCTATGGGAGTTGAAACCTTTCGATACAAACTTTACAATCTCATCTTCGGCACCTTTTGGGCAGGAGTCGCCGGATGTTTTTACGCCTTTTTCACCAGTTTTATCAGTGCAGACAGTTTCACATTGGATGAGGGCTTTTCGATTTTGGCCATGGTTCTCGTCGGCGGCCAGGGAAATCTGATCGGTCCGGTCATCGGCGCCGCTTCATTGACTATTCTTCCAGAGATCTTTCGAAACATGGCCCAATTACGGTTAGTGATCTTCGGAGCAGCGATTCTAATCATGATTTACCTCCGTCCGCAGGGTTTAGCCGGAAGTAGCATCCTTTCTCAAAAATATCACTACCCGAAAATCCAACGGCATTCACCGCCCAAACACCAAGGCCAGCAGGAGGTATCCCCATGACCGCCATATTACAAACCGCCAATCTCAGTAAATCCTTCGGGGGATTACACGCCGTTGAAGCCGTTAACCTCGAAGTTGAACGCGGCCATATCCATGGAATTATCGGCCCTAACGGCGCCGGAAAGACCACTCTTTTTAACCTTTTGACCGGTACCTACACACCGAGCCGCGGGGAGATTTATTTTAATGGTTTATCCATTACCCGCCTGTCTCCGGAAAGAATAGCCCGTTTGGGCATTGCCCGCACTTTCCAAAATATTAAATTATTTAAATACATGTCGGTTTTGGATAATGTAAAGATCGGTTTCCATACCCAAACCGAAACATCATTTTGGGATGCTTTTTTTCATACCTCTCGCTTTCACCGGGACGAAAGAATCGCTGCCCAAAAGGGATTTGAAATTTTAACCCGGGTAGGCCTCGCCAAGCATGCCGATGATCTGGCTTCCAATCTACCCTATGGGACTCAACGCAAATTGGAAATTGCCCGAGCCCTTGCGACCCAGCCCCAATTGCTTTTGCTGGACGAACCAGCCGCTGGCATGAATCCTGCCGAAACGGCCGAACTGATCGACTTTATCCGCAAGCTCAATCAGGAAGGCTTGACAATAATCATCATTGAGCACGATATGAAATTAATCATGAACCTTTGCCACCGGATCACCGTCATTCACCACGGCGAAAAGATCTTTGAAGGAACTCCGGTAGAAGTTCAAAACCATCCCGGCGTTATTGAAGCATATTTAGGCAAAGGCCGTCTTAATCCATCGGCCGTATAGGAGGCGAATCTCAATGCTATTTGTCGATAATCTCCATGTTCATTATGGATTGCAACATGCCTTGAAAGGTATATCCTTTACAGTTCAACCCAAAGAAATCGTGACGCTGATCGGCGCCAACGGCGCAGGGAAAACCAGCATTGTGATGGCTATTTCCAACCTCATCCGAAAATCAGCTGGATCCATTAAGTTCTTGGGGCAAGATATCACCCAATCCGAACCCAGCGATATCGTTAAACAAGGGATTTGCCATATCCCAGAGGGACGGCTGATTTTTCCCTATTTAACCGTCGAAGAAAACCTGATCTTAGGCGATTTCGGCAACACTAGCGCCAATCCGAATCGGTTAAATGAAAATTTAGATCAGGTTTATCAATTGTTTCCCCGGCTGAAGGAACGGCGCAAGCAAAACGGCGGTACCCTTTCCGGTGGCGAACAACAGATGTTAGCTATCGGCCGTGGCCTTATGCTGGACCCGAAATTAATTATGCTGGACGAACCTTCTTTAGGCTTGGCCCCGATCATCGTCGAACAAATCTTCGAACTTATCCTGAAAATCCGCGATTGGGGAAAGACCATTTTACTCATCGAGCAAAATGCAAAAATGGCATTGGAAATCGCCGATCGTGGATTAGTCATCGAAAACGGCATAGTATCATTAAGCGGCAACGCTGCAACCTTAGCCAATGATCCCGGCGTTATCGCCGCTTATCTTGGAATATAAAATTATGGAGGAATCATTATGCCCATTAAAAATGTAAACACCATTAATGAACCCCAAGTTGACGAAGTCCGGTCCGCCATCGAACACCGCGCCACCTGGTTCTATTTATTGCTGGATGAAGCGAGAAAACGGGGACTTGATTGGGAAGATTTTGCCCGTCAAGCCATCTTCCGCTGCGGTTGCTTTCATGGAAAAGTTAAATATAGTGATGCCGCCAACTTAGCCCAATTTTCTGAAAAATTTGCCAATCCTCTCTACGCTAAAATCTTTGAAATGAATATTAAGGAATTGACCGATCACCGATTCGTGGTCGAATTCAACTATTGCCCTCTGGTCAATGCTTGGCAGAAACTCACCGACAACGAAGCTGAAATCGATCAACTATGCGATATTGCGATGGAGGGTGATCGCGGCATCATCAACAGCCTTCCCGGCTATAGTATGGAACTGGCAGATACTATCGCCAAAGGCGGCCCCTGCTGCCGCATCATTATTACCAAAGAATAGAAAAGCCCCGGTTTGGAAACCGGGGCTTCATTATAAATGAGCATTACTTATTTAATACTGCATTCATGCTACCCGACCGAAATCCATCCAGGTCCAACGTGACATAGACAAATCCCAACCGGTGCAGCTCCTCGGAGATCAAGCGGCGCTCAGCCCATGCTTTATCCAGTTGGGACTGGCCGATTTCCACCCGGGCGATGGGAAAATGATCTCTCACTCTGAACTCGGTAAAACCTAACTGGATCAAAAAGCGCTCCGCTTCATCAATCCGTTGTAAAGCTTCAGGCGTAATGCTTTGTCCGTAAGGAATCCGCGATGCCAGACAAGCATAAGCCGGTTTATCCCAGACCGGCAGTTCCAATTGCCGGGCCAATGCCCGGATCTCCGCTTTCGTCAACCCTGCTTCCTGCAATGGACTGCGTACTCCCATTTCACAAGCTGCCCGATGTCCCGGCCGGTGATCTCCCAAATCATCTACATTGGCACCGTCAAGCACAGCCTCAAAACCGTTTTCCGCCTTTATCCGTAGCAATTCCTTAAACAATGCGGACTTACAATAATAACACCGGTCCGGAGTATTGGCCACAAATTGGGCATCTTCAAATTCGTCAGTCTCGATGATCTGATGTTTCATCCCCAGCTGGCGGGCTAAGGTCACCGCTTCATCCAATTGCTGCCGGGGATAAGTCGGCGAAACCGCAGTCACTGCCAAGGCCCGTTCTCCCAGTACCTGATGGGTAACGAAGGCCAGGAGACTACTGTCCACACCCCCCGAATAAGCGACAACCGCTCCGTCTAATCCGCCAAGGATCTCTTTTAACTTGCTCAGTTTAATATCCAATGCCATGATACCCAGTTCTCCTTCGATCTAAGGTTTCAAACTCCTATCATAATATCTTCTAAATTATACCACATCAACTATTTTAGGCAATTACCGTTTCCACCGTACAAAGTACTTTGCATTCTGCTCAAGAAAAGCCTTGGAAATAGTAATCACTTTCCCGTCATCCGTCTTATCCTCTTCCCCAATCGGAATCGGGTTACAGCCAAATCGCACCTTTTCAAGCTGATCAATTTTGAACCGGTTACCACAGTTATTACAGACGAGCTCATTCCCTTGCTGTGTATAAAAACCTCGACCAGAATCAAAGCAAACCTGGCAAGTATTGAGCGCCGTTCGAATAGTACCGTCCGACGCTTTCACCGCAATGACCTCCATATTGATCTTCCCTGCCTTATAGGGATAGAACTTTGCTTTTGAAGTAACCTGGCTCTTGATTATTTTAATGCCCCATGTTTCCTTGGCCCGAATCTCATCATTGCTCCAAAAGCTCCCTAAACCAATTAACACTGCTAAAGCCATCACCACCAACCCGGTTTTCTGAAATCCTCTCATACTATCCCTCCTACTCGGATACATGAACCTAATTACTACCAATTTACCGTGAAATTATGAAGATTATATGAAATTCTTTAGCTTAATTTTGAGAAAACGTAGTGCCTTTTGAATTTGGACAAATTTCATAGGTTCATTAAAAACTCGTTATGCTTCTCTTTATTGATCTCACTCATGCAGCCATGATCTTCAGCATAATTGACCTGGAAACCGGAGCCACCGCTTTTTAGGCAAGATGAATTCTCCACGAGTTAAACCCCGGATTAAGGAAAGACTAATCCCGGAGGTGACAATAACGATGGGAACCAAAGAGAACAGTTCCAGGGATAACTCAAAGAAGACCTCTTCCATAATGGCTGAGTTCCAGGCCAAACTTTATGAAAGCACCATCGAGGCAACCCGGGACTTCAGTGTTATTTACCGCGAAGATCAAAAAAAAGAGGCCTCTGGCCAAAACCCGGAGACCGAAAACTATCAAGAAACCCGCTAAAAAAGGACCCTTCGGTCCTTTTTAATTCGATTGATTGCTTTGATTTTGATGATTCGAGAGAAAATCCAAACGCATCTGCAGCTGTTCTACATGGCGCTGCATATCCTCAGCCATACTTTGAAACATTTGTTGGACAGCCTGATCCTGCCCATGGGTGGCAAACATCTGATAATCTCCCAATAAATCTTGGGCTTTAGCCGAAGCCTGTTTTAATGCTGCTTGTACATTTTCTTCTGCCATCCTCATCATTACCCTTTCGGATTAAAAATGATCGCAACTAAAAACGCAAAAACAATCGCTGCTGTAATACCGGTACTGGTTAACTCGAACATCCCGGTTAAAACCCCCAGAACCCCTTTGGAAGCCGCCTCGCTGATCGCCCCTTTTGCTAAAGCATTCCCAAAACTTAAAATCGGCATACTTGCTCCGGCCCCGGCAAATTTGATTAACCGTTCATAAAGACCGAAACCTCCCAAAATACCGCCTATAACCACCATGCCCGTAAGAATATGCCCCATCGTAAATTTGGTAGTGTCATAAATGATTTGGCCAATCAGGCAAATCAATCCGCCGACCAAAAACGCTTTCAGATACATCATCGGTTTCACCTCATTTCCAGACTGACGGCATGAGCAATACAGGGAATATTCTCCCCCTGCATACTCGAAGTCGGGCTAAGAAGAGCACCAGTGGCTACGAATAATACCCGGCGAAGTTCCCGGCGGCACAAACGTTTATAAATGTTGCTATAGGCAATCACTGCCGAACAGGCACAGCCGCTGCCGCCGGCTTGAATTTGCTCCGGCCGGGGTATCCCGTCATAAATTAATACGCCGCAATCCTGGTAATTCGAAGAAATGTCAAAACCGCCGGTTTCAGTGACCCATTTTACCGTTAACTCATAACCGACCGCCCCCAAATCACCAGTGAGAATCAAATCATAGTCTTTCGGAGTCCGTCCGGTATCGGCAAAATGTTGAATAATAGTCGAGGCTGCTGCTGGCGCCATCGCCGCTCCCATATTGAGCGGATCTTTGCAACCCATATCAACCACTTCACCGACTGTAGCATGAGTAATCACCGGACCTTCTCCACTGACCGAGATGATCGCTGCCCCGGCTCCGGTCACAGTCCGCTGGGCAAAAGGTTTCCGCTTGATACCGTATTCCGTCGGATAACGATATTGGCGCTCCGCTGAATCAAAATGACTGGATGCAGCCGTCATCACCAGATTGCAAAACCCGCCGTCGATCAACACCGAACCCATGATCAACCCTTCTACTGCCGTCGAACAGGCACCATAAATTCCAAAAAAGGGTATCCCCAAGTCTAATGCCGAAAATTCGGCCGTGATCATCTGATTGAGCAAATCCCCTGCCAAAAAATATTCAATATGCTCCGGAGGAGTTTGGATCTTCTGCATCGCCTGATAGCAGGCTGCCAACATCATTTTACGCTCTGCCTTTTCAAAACTGCTTTCCCCGGCTAACGCTTCATCAAAAATGTGATCAAAATCATCTTTAAACCGGCTGTCCCGTTCAAAAGGCCCCACCACGGTTCCGGTACTGATAATTACCGGAGGATTGGCAAAATAAAATGAATGTTTTCCTAGCTTCTTGGTCAACAGATCTCCCTCTTTTAACAGTTCATAATACATAGTTCACAGTATTCAGGAATTAGGAAACAGGAGGCAGGAGATAGTTGATGGACAGCTATCCAGTTTCAAGTTCCCAGCCCCGGATTTGCCAATTACGTGGACACTACATCTAAATCTACAGTTTTCGGTGCGTAGTTCCCGCAACTGACTACTGACTGCTGACTACTGAAAGATCGCATGAATCAGTCCCACAAAAAAGGCAGTGACAACACCATAGGTGATGACCGAACCGGCAAGCATAAACATTTTGCTCCCAATCCCCTGAACTAATCCTTCCTTCTTGAATTCCAAAGCTGCCGAAACCATGGAATTGGCAAACCCGGTTACAGGTACAGCCAGTCCGGCGCCGGCATAAACGGCCAGTTTGTCAAAGTATCCAAGCCCGGTCAGTAAGGCCCCAATAAAGATCACGGTGGCAACTGCCGGATTACCGGCTTCTTCCGGAGATAGGTGCATCACAACCGTGTAAAAATCGATTAAGGCTTGGCCAACGATGCAGACGATACCTCCGCTCAAGAAAGCTTGCCATGCATTTTTAGCTACATTCGGTTTGGGATTGGTTTTTTGGACCAGCTTCTGATACTTTTGTTGAGTGCTGTTCAGTTTTGATTGTTTCCCCATCACACAATCCCCTTGTTAAAAAGTTAATTGCCTGTGGATAACTATGTGGAAACTCTGGATAACTCCCGTATTTTAAAGGGTTCTTGTGTAAAACTCAAGCTAAATGCTAAATTCCACAAACACTCGTCTTGCCGCCAATTTCGATGATTAAGACTTTTTACATTTTCAATTTTCCCCAAGCAATTTATGTTCACTTAACAGATTATCCCCAAAATTCCAACAATCCATTACTGTTTTCTGTGAAAAACTAGCCGAGATATGAGTTTAACTCTAAAAAAATGAGCCGTCTCGCACAAAAAAGCAAAACGACTCTCACTTCTTCAATTGACCATTCTTTATGCTTTACACGCCTTAACCTTCTTGATCCGGCGCTCTTCAACTTCCTCGACCTTGAAAACAACCTTCGGTAACTCAATCACCGGCTGTTCCCCTTCCTCGGGTATCCGGCCCAATTCCCCGATAAGGAATCCACCTAAAGTGTCAAAATCTTCCGTTGGCAGATCGAGATTGAGTATTTTATTGACTTCGTCTAAGCTGATGCATCCTTCCATCAGGAACGTGTTTTCATCCAACTTTTCATATTCGGCCACTTCTTCATCATGTTCATCGAAGATATTGCCGACGATCTCTTCCAACAAATCTTCAATGGTAACGATTCCCGCAGTCCCGCCATACTCGTCCACAATGATAGCCATATGCGTCTTCTGGCGCTGCAACTCCCGGAGGAGCTCATTATTCTTTTTAGAAGCCGGGACAAAATAGGGTTTACGCATAATATCGGCCAATTTAATTTCATTGATCTTCCCGCCTTTAAGATACGGAAGCAAATCCTGAATATGCAAAATCCCCACAATATTGTCAATGGTCTCTTCATAAACCGGAAGTCTGGAAAATCGCTCCGAAATCGCCGTTTCCACGATCTCTTCCGGGGTCGCATCAATCGGAAGGGAAACCAGGTCTGTACGATGAGTCATGATCTCCGAAACCATAGTGTCATCCAGCTCAAAAATATTGTCGATCATCTCTTTCTCAGTGGTTAAGATGACCCCTTTTTCCTGTCCCACATCGACCATCAACCGGATCTCTTCTTCCGTAATCTTCTCATCTTCGGTATTGGGATTAATCCCAAAGCACCGGATAATCACGTTGGTCGACAAACTTAACAGTCTCACAAAGGGACTGGCGATTTTATTAATAAGGCTCAATAAACTAATAGCCGATCGGGAAATCGGTTCCGGATACTGCATAGCAATGCGTTTGGGAACCAATTCTCCCAAGACTAATGAAAAATAGGACAACAAGATCGTGATGATAATGACCGAAATCACATTGAGCACCGCCGGCTTGAGCGGAACTCCGAGCTCAACTAGCATCCTGGTCATCTCATCGGCAAAACTTTGAGAAGCCACGGCACTAGCCATCAATCCCGACAATGTAACTCCGACCTGAATCGTAGCCAAAAATCGGCTGGGTTCGCTGATCAGGTTGTACAACAACCGGGCTTTCTTATCGCCTTCCTCCGCCTTACGGCGTACCTTTTGGTCATTCAATGAAATAATGGCAATCTCAGACGCTGCGAAGAACGCATTCACTAGAATTAAGAAGAATAAGAAAAAGGCCTGAACTAACATACTACCGTCCGAATCCATCGTCACCCGTTCCTTTCAAAAAAATAAAAGACTTTAAACAGTCCACAAAGGACTGTTAAAGTCTTCCGTTTCAGATTGCTTTATATGAGTTAAACTCGGTAGGTCATCCATTTCCATTCACCAGATAAACTAATACTGAAATCAATAATATCCGATCTAGCATCTTTTGTCAAGAAGCCCTGCATACGCTCCCATCCCGAACCATCATTTCCCAAAAGTATGATATTTCATAGACTATCCACGATAACAGAGTTCTATACCCTTGCAATAATTAATGCCTTCGGTTGACCAAATAGACTGCAGCCATAGCGAGTACGCCTCCCAACAGGGTTGACACCTTGGGAACTTCATGAAGCAGCTGCCAACTGACAAAAACCGCAAAGACCGGAACCAGGTACATAAAAACGCTGGTTGGCCCCGCTCCCAACTTTCTGGAGCCCAGGAAAAAAATAGAGTTAGCAAAGGTCGTAGAAAAAACTGCGAGATAAAAGATATTCCACCAAAATACCGGCGGGTATTGAAAGACCTCTATAACCGGATAACGTAAGGCCAACCCCAAATCCAGTACGGACGCAAAACCATATAGGTAAAAACTGTACACAAAAGTGGAGACCTCTTTTCCCTGCGCCTTCTGGCTGGTTACCGTCAAAGCCGCCCAAACCAGAGCGCCCAGCAAGAAAAGAAGATTCCCGCTTTTAACCAAGTCACCGGCATCCAAATGTCCAAGGTCCAGAATAATGGCTCCTCCGGCCAAACCTAGCAACAGTCCGAGGATTTCCTTCTTTCCAACTTTTCGACCAAACAGGAGTGCCGAGAGTAAAAAGGTGAACATGGGGCTTAAGGTCGTTACTAACAGGCTTCCTACTCCGGCAGCTCCATAACGAAGGCCTGCAAAAAACACTTCGTTATAGCCGACTAGAAAAACTGCCGAAAGAAAGATCAGGCCCAACGCCTTCAAACTCACGCGTAAACTCTCTTTGGTCCACAGAATAATCGGAATAAACGAAATAAACGTCACAAAAAACCGCCAAAAGACCAACACCTCTGCAGCAGCCATTCCGGCAATAATCTTCGCCGATGTCCAACTGGCTCCCCAGGCTGCCATCGCCACGCTCATCATCACAGCAAATCCAATATGTGCCCCGCTATCCGCCTGCTTCGTCTTAATAATCATCCACTACCTCCGCCCCAGGACCTGTCTTGTGTTTTTAAGATACAGTATAAATCATTATAGCAATAAATGGAATATCGACAATAATGAAACTCCGATCCGCTCATCATGACAAGTATTTGTAGTAATTTGGTTGTAAATTGGTCGCAAACAGTTGAAAAATACTTAATTTAAGCAGCAAAAAAGGCCTCGCGAAGGTCTCGCAAAGCCTTGTCATTTCAAATGGTGGACCACATAGGACTCGAACCTATGGCCCGCTGATTAAGAGTCAGCTGCTCTACCAACTGAGCTAGTGGTCCATATGATCACGTTACTTAACTATTGGGAAATTTATAAAGTACTCACCTATTTTTTAATAGGAAAATAAATAAAAAACACTGGTGGCGGTGACTGGGATCGAACCAGTGACACTGCGGGTATGAACCGCATGCTCGTACCAACTGAGCTACACCGCCATCAATAACGCATTAGTAATTATAATATAAACCTCGATTCAAATCAATAGGTAATTTTCATTCTTCGAAAGAAAAGTCGTGGTAAAGATGGAAAAGGTATTGGTTCGAGGTTCTGGGCCATTATAGGAAACAGGCGTCAGGAGTTGATAGTTAGAAAACGGAAGTCAGAAGAAAACTAAAATCCACTCACGCCTCACGCCGCATGCCTAAACCATGTACTGTGAACTATGTACCGTGTACCAGAAAAAGAACTGTCGACTGTCAACTGACAACTGTCAGCTGTTCTTTTCTTTAACCACCCGATCAAATATTTCAAAATACTCCGCAAAGGTTTTGGCGGTACATTCGGGATTAGCGATGGTGATACCATCCGCCCGCAGGCCGATTAAGGCAAAGGCCATGGCCATCCGATGATCGTCATAGGTCTCAACCACCGTGGGCTGCGGCATTCCGGGATAAATGATCAAGCCGTTACCGGTTTCCTCAACCCGAATTCCCATTTTAGTCAGCTCGGTCACAATGGCTTGCAACCGGTTGGATTCATGGTGTTTGATGATGGCCACGTTCCGAATAACCGTCGGCCCTTCGGCAAAGGGCGCCATCGCGGCTACCGTCATGGTCTGATCCGGCATATCCCCCAGATCCAGATCAATCCCAGGGAATTTTCGGTTTTCAGGGCCGATCACCTTGACCCCCTCTTCGGTTTCAGCGACAGTTGCTCCCAATTGCTTTAAAACCTCTAAAAACCGGATATCTCCTTGCAATGATTGAAGCGAGCTTCCCCGGACCGTCACAGAGCCGCCGGTCAACACGGCCATTGCCCAGAAATAACAGGCATTGGAAAGATCCGGCTCAATCCAGTAATCTATCCCCCGATAATGTTGGCCTTGAGGGATCTCAAACCGCCGGTATCCGTCATTTACGACCCGGACCCCAAAATCCTGCATCATCCGGATGGTCATATCCACATAAGGTTTAGCTGCCACTTCCCCATTGATTTCAATATGTAACGTTTCCGGGCCGTTGCATCCGCTTAATAACAGGGCACTCAAAAACTGACTACTGATATTGGCCTCTAGCGTAACCCGTTCTCCCCGAAACCCGGTTCCCCGAATCCGGTATGGTAAAGAAAAAGGAGACTCCAAATATTCAAATTTAGCGCCGAGTGCCGTCAAACTATCGATCAAAGGTTTCATCGGCCTGGCTTTCATCTGAGGCGAAGCGTCGACTATAAATTCGCCTTCACTGAGAGCGAGCATTGCCGTTAAAAAACGGGCTGCAGTCCCGGCGCTGCCTACGTGAATCACCGCTTTTCGATTAGGGACTTTTCCTCCCAAACCGTATACTTTCACCTGACGCAGCTCAGGATCGGCCTCTGTTCGAAAACCCAATTTTCTTAAACATTCAATAAAATGCCGGCCGTCATCGCTCAATGATACATTAGACAATAACACCGGACGATCGGATAAAGCCGCCAGCAACAAAGCCCGGTTGGTCATACTTTTAGACCCGGGAATCTCGACGGTCGTATGAATCGATGTCGTCCTTTTAGGAACGGTGTAACTTGAACCCACAGGTTTCAATCCGCCTCTCCTAAACAATCCCCCGTAAAGAGGGCTTGTCATTATTTCCTACAATTATTGTAAGATATATCGACCCTCTTTGACAATGCGTTTTCCCTAAATATCAGGTTAACACTCTCCCAGCAAAACCGGCCTAGGATACTCTTCGCCGGAAGGCCCGCCGAGTCGACCATCCCATCAGTCCATACATCAAGCAATATCCTAAAAGCCCTTCCCAGATCCATACTCCGCCAAGAAATACTAATCCGTCACCGACAAGCCCTTCGATCCGAAAAAAATATCGGATGGCCAAAAGAAGCATCCCTAAAATAATCCGAGTTGCCCGATCCAACGGCCCTATATTTTGCCCAATATCCCTCATCGACATCCCCCGAAGGTAGTATATTCAAAAAAGAAAAACGGATGATTGCTCATCCGTTTTATCGTGATTCTCTTGATGCCTTTTTATTACTTATTCATCTTTATTTTTACAGTATTCCACCATCTGTTTTGCCGCTTTCTTCCCGGCACCCATGGCTGCAATAACCGTCGCCGCACCGGTCACAATATCTCCGCCAGCAAAAACTCCTGGAATGCTGGTAGCCAACGTCTCCGGATCAACATCAATATAACCCCGGCTATTCAATGCCAAGTCTCCGGTGTTCTTCAATAGTATCGGATTGGGCCCTTGCCCAATGGCCACGATCACATTATCCACCGGAAATTGAAACTCAGAACCCGGTTTCACTACCGGACGGCGGCGGCCGCTGGCATCCGGTTCTCCCAACTCCATCTGGACACATTCCATGGCCATCACTTCACCGGCTTCGTTTCCGATGATCCGGACAGGATTGGTTAACAGTTTAAAGATAACACCCTCTTCTTCAGCGTTTTCGATCTCTTCATGACGAGCCGGCATCTCCTCTGCCGAACGCCGGTAAACGATATAAACTTCCTTCGCACCCAGCCGCAGAGAGGTCCGTGCCGCATCCATCGCCACATTTCCGGCACCGACAACCGCCACCCGTTCACCGATCCGGACCGGTGTATCATATTCCGGAAAACGGTATGCTTTCATCAAGTTCACCCGGGTTAAAAACTCATTGGCGGAATAAACACCGTTGAGATTTTCACCGGGAATATTTAAGAAATAGGGCAAACCGGCACCGGTTCCAATGAATATCGTATCATACCCCTGTTCAAACAATTCCTGAATGGTAATCGTCTGACCCACCAATACACTGGTTTCAATTTTGACGCCCAGTTTCTTGATGTATTCCACTTCACGGGCAACGATATCCTTCGGCAGACGGAATTGAGGAATTCCATATTGCAATACGCCGCCGGCAGCATGCAACGATTCAAATATCGTGACATCAAATCCTTGCAATGCCAGATCTGCCGCAGCCGTTAATCCGGCCGGACCGGCCCCGATCACTGCCGCTTTATATGGAAGTTTTTCAATGGAAGGAATTTCGCCAATACCCGCTAAAGCTTGCTGGTCCGCAACAAACCGTTCCAGAGCACCGATGGCAACCGGTTCCCCTTTCTTCCCAAGAATACACTGACTTTCGCATTGGGTTTCCTGAGGGCAAACCCGGCCGCAAATGGCCGGAAGGCTGTTTTTCTCTTTAATTTTATTTGCAGCCCCTGAAAAATCCTCCGCTTTAATCTTCATAATAAATTCGGGAATATTGACTTCTACCGGACAGCCTTTGACGCATAACGGTTTTTTACAGTTCAAACAACGGGACGCCTCTTTCAAAGCTTGTTCCGGAGTATATCCTAACGCAACTTCTTCAAAGTTATGCCGTCTTACTTCCGGGTCTTGTTTCGGCATCATTTGGCGTGACATCGGCATCCCTCCCGTCCATGTTGATGATGTTCATACGCTTGCTTTTCCTGTTCACTATAATAACGTTGTCGTTGCCGCAATTCCTTAAAATCCACAGCCAATCCGTCAAAAGCCGGGCCGTCAACGCAGCAGAATTTGCTTTCGCCGCCGACAGTGACGCGACACCCGCCACACATTCCGGTACCATCCACCATCACCGCATTTAAACTCACAACTGTCTTAATATTTCGTTCCCGGGTTACATTGACACAGGCCTCCATCATTGGAACCGGGCCGATGGCGATCACTTCATCGACTTTCTCTTCCTCAACCACCTGGCGAAGCACATCGGTCACCAGCCCTTTGTGGCCGAAACTTCCGTCATCCGTCGTCACCAAAAGCTTATGGGAGACTGCAGCCAACTCTTCTCTTAAGATCAGCAGCTCTTCCCGCTGGGCGCCGAGAATGATGATGACCCGGTTTCCTGCCTCGTATAAGGCTTTCACTTTGGGATACAACGGCGCCGCTCCCAAACCACCGGCTACGCCAACCACAGTCCCCACTTTTTCGATGGGGTACGGCGTACCAAGGGGTCCCAAAATATCCTGAAATGAGTCCCCAACCTTCAGTGAATTGATCACCGCCGAACTCTTCCCGACCTCTTGAACGATCAACGTAATCGTTCCCTGCTCACGGTCATAATCAGCAATGGTTAACGGGATCCGTTCCGCCGTTTCACTCACTCGGACCACCACAAAATGTCCGGGTTGGGCTTTTGCGGCAATCGCCGGAGCTTTAATCACAAATCGTACGATTTTCGGCGCTAAATTGTCCCTCGCTATAATCTCCAATATTTTCCCTCCCAGAACAAGTCCTGCATAAATGAGAGAATTTCATGTTACACGACATTGTAAAAGCTACGAAATTCTCTTAAATACTTATACGAACCCTTGGTATGATGTATTATCGTCTCAGTATAACATAAAAAAAATAAGGAGGGCAACCCTCCTGTATTTAAATGTCAGTTTTATAGTCCCATTTCTCCGATAATTTACTTTATTTTAATATTATTACCGCGGGATGGAAAATGTTTCGTGATCACCGTCCGGATAAATGCATTCCCAGACTATTTCATCCTCTTTCACCTTGGGAATTAATCGAGCCCCAAAGGCAGCCAGGCTATAAGCCAACCTGGTCTCTAATGCTCCGGTTGGGCATTCTTTGACACAAGCCATGCAATCCCAGCAATCCGCCTGATTTCGAATACAACATTGCCCATTACTGTCCAGATAAAGCAGATCTCCGGGGCATATATCCACACATTTCCCGCACCCGGTACATTTTTCACGTTCGAACTGAATTCCCATGAAAACCTCCTAACCGCTGTTCCCTTCAATGTTTCAAATCAAAGATGGCTGCTTCAATTTTAGTTGATATCACTTGATAAATTGAACCGAAGGATCCCTGAATAACCCGGATGAAATCATTATCCAGCCGGCTCAATATCAGATCGACGGCTTTATCTTTAATCTGCTTCGCTTCATCAACAGTCAGCTTACCGTCAGCCCGGGCCGCTTTTAAATCCTCCACCACACTTTGATTCAGTTCTTTCACCACATCCATCACCAATTGGTTAAGAACAAGCAGTGTCTGAATCAATTTGTTATTCCGATACTTATTACTCAAGTAAATGCCCGCAGCCGTCAAAGCATAGACCAATACGGCCGTAACCAACGGCAATGTAAAAATTAGAAAATCTCCGATAAGTGTCACTCATGTACCCCCTTCGCTTAGCCATTGTGCTTTTTTCCTATTCATCATATGAGCCTGCGGTCTGAATCGTTCAAAAGTCACTATGCCGCAAAAAGACCCTCAAACTTTGCTTATTCAGCGAAATATAATGTCGATATAAAGCCATAAAAAAAGAAACTACCGGTACAAAACCGGTAGTTTCAAAAAGTTTATCGTATATCAGGCAGCCAAAGATTCTTCCCGGACCCGTTTGGCCGTACGGAGCTGATAAAACCATACTCCGCCGATGATCGCCAATCCAATAATATCAGTTATCAAGCTGGGATCGACCAGCATCAAACCGCTGACGAACAATAAGATCCGTTCCCACAGATTGGTCTTGGTCACCAGATAATTCTCCATGGCTGCACCGATACCAATCATCCCTATCAACGAGGTAACAATGATTTGAACCACTTGCCACGGTGTAGTATCCACTAAGAGTAAGGCCGGATTGTAACAGAAGATATACGGGATGATAAAGCCAGCAATGGCCAGTTTGGTTGCAGTAATCCCCGTTTTAAACGGATTACTCTTGGCAATTGCCGCTCCCGCATAAGCCGCCAACGCCACCGGAGGCGTAATATCAGCCACAATACCGAAGTAAAACACGAACATATGGGCTGCCAAAACCGGAACACCCAACTGAACAATGGCCGGAGCCGTAATGGTGGCCGTAATCAGGTAAGTAGCCGTGGTCGGCAATCCCATCCCCATGATCAGGGAGGCAATCATCGTGAAAAACAAGGTCAAAATCTTAATTCCGCCGGACAAACTGATCAAACCGGAAGCCATTTTCAGGCCCAACCCAGTCAGAGTGGTTACCCCGATAATGATTCCCACGGCTGCACAGGCCACAGCTACCGCAATAATATTTCGTCCGCCCATCTCCAAGGCATCCATAAAATCTCTAAAGGTCATCCGGGTATTCTTCCGAAGCATACTAGCAATGATGGAAAATCCGATACCGTATAACGCAGCATGCATCGGGGTGGTCCCTTCAGCCAGGAAATAAATAATTGCGACCAACGGAAGAAACAAATGTCCCTGTTCCTTAAGAACCTTCCACAAAGACGGCAACTGGTCCCGGCTCATCCCTTTCAGCCCGAGTTTTTTGGCCTCGAGATGCACCATGATCCATACTCCGACAAAATAAAGCAAAGCAGGAATAACTGCCGCTTTCGCCAGTTCGATATAAGGCATTCCTAACGATTCCGCCATTAAAAACGCAGCCGCACCCATAATTGGCGGCATAATCTGGCCACCGGTAGAGGCTGCTGCCTCAACAGCGGCAGAAAACTCCGGTTTATACCCTAAACTTTTCATCATCGGAATCGTAAAGCTTCCCGAACCCACTGTATTTGAAATGGAGCTTCCTGAAACCGTTCCCTCCAAAGCGCTGATCAAAACAGCCACTTTAGCGGGCCCGCCTGCTGCAAATCCGGCGACGGCATTGGCCAGATCGATAAAGAATTTGCCGATCCCCGTCTTTTCCAAAAAGGCGCCAAACAAGATGAACAAGAAGATAAAGGTGGCACAAACTCCCAGCGGAATTCCTAAAATTCCTTCAGTGGTGTAAAAAATATGGGTCACGATACGTTCGATGGAATAACCCCGATGGTTTAAAAATCCCGGCATATAAGGGCCAAAATAGGCATACAGCAGGAAGACGCCGATGAGAACTAAAAACGGAACACCAACGACCCGCCGGCAGGCCTCCAGCACCAAAATAATTCCGCAGATTCCTACAATCACATCAAGAGACGTATAATCGCCAGCCCGAAGAATCAACGCCTGATAATTGACGACGATATATCCCACCACCGCGGCGGAAAGTGCACCTAAAACCACATCGCTCCAATGCATCTTCTTTCTGGACATGGACCGGGTTGCCGGATATAACAAAAAAGCCAATACGAGCACAAATACTAGATGAATGGCCCGCAACAACTGAGCCGGCATGGTACTGAACCACGAGGATCCAATCTGAAAAATCGAAAACACAATGGCAATCCCGGCGATCAGATAATGAAAGAATCCGGTCAGTTTCCGATAACCGTATTCTTTATCGTATTGAGACATAATTTGATCAATCTCATGATGATCCAAGGTTTCGATCACCGGTTCCTGGGATACAATTTTCTCACTCACGTACATCTCTCCTTAATAAATCGTAAGCTGATACCCTTCGTATATAAATACGAACCGTCTGCTGAGGCCTGGCGAAATCCGTCATCTTCACCCGACGGCCTCCGACGGTGATCTGATGGTTGGCGACTGTTCCCACAGCCAGTACAATTTGGGGAATGACCCGGTTAATATTGACGATCTCCATTCGATCCGGAAACTTGCGAAGCTCTTCACCGGCTACTAATTCGTTGGGGATCCCCACGCCAAAAGAACGAAAAGCGGTCTTTGTCAAGACCATCGTATAATCTTCCCGAATCCGGAAGTATTCATCAACCGGGGTCTTATTCACCGAATGGGTATAAGTAATTACAAACTCGGATCCGGGATGGATATCCCAACATTGAAGTATACGGTGGTTTCCAGCTTCAACCACCAGATTCCTCCGGAACGGAATGAATAATGCCGCCCAAACAGCGCCAATGATCAAAATGAGCCAAATAACACCATGCCGGAGGAAACATCTCCCCGGCACGGTAAACTCTGACTTTATGTTTTGATATAAAGCCACCATATTCATTTTTTACTTCTTCAGAACGCCTTTTTCCTTAAAGTATTTTTCGGCACCCGGATGAAGCGGAACTGACAACCCTTCAACAGCACTCTTCAGATCCAGTTCGTTTCCTTTTGCATGCATTTTCGCCAATTGTGCCTTATTTTCAAATAAAGCTTTGGTTAAGTTATATACCATTTGGTTATCCATATCTTTCTTTACGATCAGGGTGGCTTTTACTGCAACAGTAACCGCATCGCTGTCCATTCCTTTATAAGTGCTTTTTGGAATGGTAAATGAAGTGTAGAACGGATATTTGGTGCTCAATTTCTTCAGAGCTGCATTATCAATGGAAATAACATTAATATCATGGGTAGCACACAAGCCCTGAATTGCAGCATTGGGAATACCGGCGGTTACAAAGAAACCGTCCAATTGTTTGTTTTTATAGGCATTTTCAGATTCACTGAAGGAAAGATAACTAACCTTGATATCCTTATAAGTTAAGCCGTAAGCCTCCAAAATTTGGCGGGCATTGGCCTCAACTCCGCTTCCGGCAGCTCCCACCGAAATCCGTTTCCCCTTCATATCTGCGACGGATTTGATTTTGCTTTCAGGGGATACTACAATTTGAACCACTTCCGGGTAAAGGGTCGTCATAGCCCGGAACCCTTGGGTTTTGCGGCCCTTGAAATTTTCGGTTCCATGATAGGCATAGTCCATCACATCATTCTGGACAATCGCAATTTCCGCTTCGCCTTTATTGACTAACCGGATATTCTCTACGGATGCACCGGTAGCCTGGGCCGTCATATTCATGTCTTTCACTTTCGTATTGAAAAGCTGGGCAATTGCCCCTCCATACGGATAATAAGTACCGGCAGTTCCGCCCGTAGCCAAAATATAATTATATTTGGCGCCATAAGCTGTAAATCCTAACATCAAAACCAGCATCAGTCAGAGCAAAACAAAACCAAACTTTTTCATTTCCAATCCTCCCTCCCAAAATAAACATAGCAAATTAAATTTTTCTATGCCATCTAATTATATCCAAGATTCTTTTTGAACACAAGAAAAGATGTCTGGCAGAGGAATACGATGAAACCTTCAGTTATATATCACTATAAACATATCAAGCGTTACCGGGAGATTCTCCATGTATTAACCAAACATGGTTTCGGTTATCTCCTTGAAACTCTTCATGTCAATATCAACTCCATCCCCTTTTGGCGCAAAGCGGAAATCACCGAGCCTGCCGCTGCCACCGCCGAACGCTTACGTATGGTTTTAGAAGAATTAGGCCCGACCTTTATCAAATTGGGGCAACTCTTGAGCACCCGTCCGGAACTCCTTCCTCCGGCCTATATCCATCAACTTGAGCAACTACAAGATAAGGTAACACCTGAGCCTTTCCAGGCCATTCAGGCAACCATTGAACAAGAATTGGGAAAACCCCTCGCCATCATCTTCAAAGAGTTTGATCCGGTCCCAATAGCCACCGCATCCATCGGTCAAGTTCACCATGGCATCCTCACCGATGGAAAAGCGGTCGCCGTAAAAGTTCAGCGCGCTCATATCGCTGAAAAAATTCAGGCAGATCTGGACATTCTCATCGACGTCGCCCATTTTCTGGAATCCCGATTCTCCTGGGCCCGACAATATCGCCTCATCGGACTGGCCGAAGAGTTTGCCGATACCATCCGTGATGAACTGGACTACACTGCCGAAGCTGCCAATGCTGCCCGACTCAAGGAAAATTTGGGAGATTTCCATCACATTTTAATCCCGGAAATCTATAAACAGTATAGCACCAGAAAAGTTCTGGTCATGGAATACCTCTCCGGCCAGAAGCTCGGCACAGAAAGCGTTTGGGAAAATATCTCCCCCAAAGCAATCGCCCGGGAATTAATGGCTGCCTTTTTAAAACAAATCATGGAAGACGGCTTTTTCCATGCAGACCTACATCCGGGCAATATCCAAATTACTTCCGATGGCCATATCGTATTGATGGACTTTGGCATGATGGGACGGATCGATGAGGTATTCCGGGAACAGTTACTGCTCCTCTTTATCAAAGGGTATTCCAAAGACAGTGACGGCGTAGCTAATCTTATTATCCGGTTAGGAACTTCCGATACTCCGGTAGACAAAGCCGCTTTGCGCCGAGACGTTTACACCCTTCTGGACAAATATTACTCCCGTACCCTGGATCAGATCCGTATTGGCCCAGTATTTCAGGAAATAATTAAAATCGCCGTAAAACACCATATTCACATCCCCCGGGAAATGGTCATGGTGTCCCGGAGTTCACTGCTGCTGGAAAGCTTAGTGGAACGCCTGGACCCTACGTTGGACTGGGTCACCGCTCTCCAGCCGTTAATTCGTAAACTCATACAACATCGATTCGATCCCAGCCGCCTCATGAAAAAAGCCAAGGATTATACGGTCAATACTGCCACATCCCTGGCTGAAATTCCCGACATGCTGCAACAGGTTTTGCGCCGTATCGAAGAGGGAAAAGTGCAATTAACCATCGAGCATCTGTATTTTGAAGAATTTATGCAAAAAACAGGCCGGCTTGGCAACCGGCTGTCCTTCAGCCTCATCATCGCTTCCATTATTATCGGGACCTCCCTCATCGCCCAAAAATCTGCGGACTCCTTCTTATGGCGGCTGCCTATCTCCGAACTGGGCTTTATCATCGCCGTCATGATGGGTCTATGGCTGATCATCTCGATTATTCGATCCGGGAAATTATAGCTTGAAGAAACACCCTTTGCAGTATTTTTTGAGAGAACCCCCTGAAACATCCCAGGAATGTCAACTGCCCTGTTTTTGATGGCGGGCAATCACGGCCTGAATATCAAAATAACTGATCTCTTCCGGAAGAGCCTCCTTCAACGGTTTCAACTTAATCGTCGCCAACTCGGCGATCTTCCCCAACACCAAAATTTCAACCTCCGGATCAATGATCCTATCCCAATCGACCGCCAGGCCTTCCTGATGGCACCGGAGCAGGTGGTTTTGGATGGTCTGCTCCGTCAAATTTCGCTCCCGGGCAATTTCCTCAACGGACAGCCCGTCGCTAAACCGTTGCCAGGTTTGATGATGACTGGGTATTTTGGCCTTGACCGGTTCCTCAGTTTCTTCAATTTCCTCAATATCCCAAGATAAAGATGGATCGGACGTTCCTGGGTCTCCCGCCCGGTACGTTTTTAAAACCTCTAAAAATTCCAGCCCATACTTTTGCAGCTTGGTTTCACCAACCCCCTTGATCTGAGCCAGTTCAGCCATAGTTCCCGGGATATTCCGGCACATCTCCCTGAGCGTACTGTCGGCAAATACAATATACGGAGGAACCCCTTCCCGATCCGCAATCCGTTTACGCAATCTTCTTAATGCGTCAAAGAGTTCTTCGTTATTCTCTGTCTTTACCGGAAGAGCAATCTTCCGTTGATATACCTGTTCTTTCCCCTTCAGCACCTGATAAGCTTTAGGCCGCAATTTAACCACAGGATACTTGCCCTCGGTCAATTGCAAATAATTTTCAGCGATCAACCAATTAATCATATCCCGGATTTCCGCCGTCGTATACTGCTTCATCAGGCCATATGTCGACAGACGGTCAAAACGTTGTTGAAGTACTTTTTTGGTCCGGGATCCCTTCAACACTTCGGCAATGACGGTTGTCCCGTATTGCTCCTCCATCCGGACGATACACGAGATGATCTTCTGAGCATCAACGGTCATATCCACCAATTCGGAAGCATCAAGACAATTGCTGCAATTTCTGCAACGGTTGGCAACCCCTTCTTCGCCGAAATACTCCAGGATAAATTTCCGGAGACACTGAGACGTATGGGCATAATCAGCCATAATTTGCAACTTTTGATACTCATGTTTCTGGCGGACAGGCGAATAGACCGACTGTTCAATAAGGAATTTTTGAATGATAATATCCTGGGGCGAATATAGCAAAATACATTCACTAGGCTCCCCATCCCGGCCGGCCCGACCAGCCTCTTGATAATAGGACTCCATATTTTTGGGCAGATTATAATGAATAACGAACCGGACATTGGATTTATCGATACCCATACCAAACGCGTTGGTCGCCACCATCAACCCGACGTTATCAAAGACGAAGGCTTCCTGAGCTAGTTCCCGCTCCTTATCGGTCATTCCCGCATGATATTTTCCTACCGGAAAACCTTTCTCTTGCAGCTTGGCATAAACCTTGTCCACCTCTTTACGGGTCGCCGCATAAATAATCCCTGAATCTCCTCGATGGGCCGCCAAGTATTCCAGAAGAAACCGCTCTTTATTTTGGTTGCGCAATACCCTGAAATGGAGATTGGGCCGATCAAAACCAGTCACATAAATATGGGGATCCGCCAGATCGAGCAGTTTAATAATGTCCGCTTTGACTTCTTCAGTAGCGGTTGCTGTAAATGCAGCCATCACCGGACGTTCCGGCAGTCTTTTGATGAATTTGGGAATCAACCGGTAACTGCGGCGAAAATCGTGACCCCATTGGGACACACAATGGGCCTCGTCGATCGCCACCAACCCGATGGTCATTTGAGTGGCCATTGCCAAAAAATCCTCGGAGTCCAACCGCTCCGGAGCCACATATAAGATCCGGTATTGGCCAGCTTGTGCCTCCTCCAATCGTAAATTAAGCTCGCGCTGGGTAAGGGAACTATTGATAAACGAAGCAGCGATTCCTACATCCTTTAATGCATCCACCTGATCTTTCATCAAGGATATTAACGGTGACACTACCAGCGTTGTCCCAGGAAAAAGGAGGGCTGGAATCTGATAACAAAGGGATTTCCCGGCGCCGGTCGGCATGATGGCAAAGGTATCGTTTCTCTCAAGAATACTGGTGATAATCTTGGCTTGTCCCTCCCGAAAACTCGGGTACCCAAAATATTTTTGCAATACCTGTACCGCTTCCTCCAGCATAGCCTCACCCTCTGTCGAATATATCTACTCACCTATTGTAACATAGAAACGGCCCGACGGGAGATCGGGCCAAAGCTTGACGCTTCCGGCTTTTTTTGTTAACGTTAAGAGTACATCCGGTGATTAACGTTCTAATTTTAACACCATACTAATACCAAATTGGAGTGATATCATGAATCCGAATTTTTGGACGAATAAAACTTTCCGGATCTCATTATATGGTATTCTTGCCCTCGTAATCGTCGGCTCTGTCATCGTCATTTTAAGTAGCACCTCAAAAGAGATAAAGGAGGACATTTCAATGGAGGAAACCCAGGAAACAACTTCACCGGCACCCCAAGTAGTTTTAGAAACATCCTTCGGCAACATCACGCTTGAACTCTATCATGATAAGGCACCGATAACCGTCAGCAATTTCCTAAACTATGTCGAATCCGGATTTTATAATGGTACCATTTTTCATCGGGTTATTCCCGGATTTATGATCCAAGGCGGCGGCTTCACCGCTGATATGGAACAAAAGCCTACCCAAGCCCCGATTAAAAACGAAGCTGACAACGGCTTAAAAAACACCAAAGGGACCATCGCCATGGCCCGCACCCAAATCGTTGACAGCGCTACCTCTCAGTTTTTCATCAATACTGTCGATAATCCTTTTTTGGACCATCGGACCAAATCCCCCGACGGCTACGGATATTGCGTTTTCGGCCATGTCATCGAGGGAATGGACGTCGTCTCCCGGATCGAAAATGTAAAAACCCACAGTTTGGGTTATTTCAATGATGTCCCTGTCGAGCCGGTAACCATTATTTCAGCGAAGAGAATTCAGTAAAACAACATTTTGCCAGTATTTTAGTACACAGTTTACAGTCAATGGCTTGAATACCGTTAAATTATTGGTATAGATGCGGAAGAGAAAACGTTATGGGTTCCTTATATTCGAGCCCGGTCATTTCTCTCCTTTTGAAGAAGGCTGGGGTAGGGTCCGCTCTTTGGCCCATCCGGTTAAATGATCTTCAATTTCTTGCCAGACTTCTTCTATTCGTTTTTTAGCCGCATTGTTTAAACGGGGGTCCGGATCATCACATACCGGGCCCTTTACCATTTTAATTCGGTATTCATATCGGCCCTGGGAGAGATACCGATGGACCCATACCGGCTGATGATTGTCCAGACGAACTGTCACACCTGGACGTAACGAACTTTTTTCCAGTTCCAATGTAAGCATTAAGCCACAATCACTATAACGCCATTGTTGATTAGACAAAAAATTACCCAGGGAATACGCAACAAAACATCCCCTGGAAGAACCATCTTTATCAACAACCGTCTGATATTCATAGGGCTGAATCACATGCACATGACTGCCCAAAACAACATCCACTCCTGCCTCCAGCAGCTTCCTAGCTACGGTTTGCTGTTCCCGGGAAGGCAATCGTTGATACTCCACCCCATCATGCAGGGCAGCGATGATCACATCCACTTCCAACTCTTTTAATTTGGCAATGGTTTTCGGTAATATGTTAAAGTCCAAGACATTCACCACATGCGGCGCATTGGCCGGCAGCGGAATCCCATTGGTTGAAGTTGTATAAGACAAAAACCCCATTCTGATACCATTTTTATCGATCACTGCATATTCCGGATCTTCAGGGCGTAAACGGCTTCCGGTTTGAGCCAACCCAATCCGGTTAAGATGGGCTAACGTATGCTGAACTCCGGCAATCCCTTGATCCAGAGAATGATTATGAGCTGTAAATACCAGATCAATACCTGCCCATTGCAATGCATCTGCAATGGCCGGAGGGGCCTTAAACGTGGGATACCCGGTAAACTGTCGATCCTTTCCGTCTGCCAAAGGACTTTCCAAGACAGCCACAGCAACATCGGCTCCGGATAAATAATCCCTGACTTCTTCAAAGCATGAGCGAAAGTCATAACTGTCCGCCTCCGGCCGGTAACCCGACCGGACAATGGGCAAATGCATGATTACGTCTCCGGCAGCTGCCAGTCTTACAATGGATATCTCTTCAACTACTTTCTTCGAAAACGTCGGAGAGATTACCGCCCTGCCGGCCAAAAGAACAAACCCAAGAATTATCCAGAGCCAAATCGTTTTTTTCATCCGGCCACCCCGCTAAACCCATTCATTACCATGTTGGCTATTCTATTTTACACTGTAAGTTCACGGAATGAAATGATTGCTTTGGAAATATTTATGACAATAATACCGGTTGAATTTGTTTCCCTTTCAAAGCTTCTTCGATTGTCGGAATCGTCAATTCAAAACGGGCTACCAGAGAATTGGGTTTACCGGTTGGATTGTCTTGACCAAAGGGAATAAAATATACATTTTTAGTCGCCAATAATAAACCGATATTTTTGGCACTCAATCCCAACCCGTCGTTGGTGGCTATTCCCAAAACCACCGGCTTATTATTGCGGAATTGTTCTTTGGCGATCATCAGCACCGGCGTATCCGAATCCCCATCCGCCAATTTCGATAAAGTGGCTGCAGTACACGGACTGATCACCAGGATATCCAGAGGATTTTTCCCTTTATTTAAAACCTCAGCATCACCAATGGTTTTTATCACCTTATGTCCAGTGATCAGCTCCATCCTAATTAAAAATTCCGCCGCTTTTCCATAACGGGAATCCGTCTCTGCCACGTGATAAGAAACGATGGGATATACATCGGCTCCTTCTCCAACCACCTTTTCCAACTGAGGAAAAACCTGATCAAAAACACAATATGCTCCCGTAAGGGCAAAACCTATAGTTACTCCTTTAAAAATCATCCTCCACCTCCTGGCTCATTTGCTAAATTATATGGCAATAGCCCTAAAACATGTGTCTCAATTCCAACAAAAAGGGACTATGCTTTAACGCAATAGTCCGCTTAACAACTAGAGTAGGGTACAAAGTACAGAGTACACAGTTCACAGCGCATGTACCTAGTCACTCAACCCTTTCTCACTTACCATTAGTATAATTCGTGACCTCTTCGTGATCTCCAGACGCTTGTCGTTCCCCGATAGTCATGATCATGCCCGTCATTTCTGGATGTTTCTCCGTTATATCGGTGAAAATGACCGTACGCGGATTGGATCGGCTCCCCGGTCCGTCCCCGATATCGATGATCATGGCCACGGTTAACTGTGGTCCGACCCTCGTAACGGTGCCGATGTTTTTTGGTATCCGGTTCAACTGACGTCACATTGAACATTGCATGGAGATGGCCGTCATCAATCGTTGTTAAATTCTGGAAAAGATGCAAATGATACCCCTCATCTCTCTGCTCTCTATGCTTCCTTGACAAAAAAATCCCTCCTTTGGCCGTTGGTCAGGCGCCGGATGTCACAAACATATACATCCGGTAACCCATCATATTCTCCGGCTGCAAGGAGGGTATCAGGTTAAAATGAATGATTTATCAGGGATTAAATTGCCATAATATTGAAACCGCTATCAACATAGATTACTTCACCGGTAATTCCGCCAGACAGTTCACTGAGGAGAAAGGCTCCGGTATTTCCAATATCGGCTGCAGTAACGCCCCGCCGAAGCGGCGCCTTTTCACCGATCATATTCAAAAAACTGCTGAAATTTTGAATTCCCCGGGCTGCCGCTGTTTTTATCGGTCCAGCTGAGATTGCATTCACCCGAATGCCTTTAGGCCCCATGTCATTGGCTAAATAGCGGACACTGGCCTCTAAAGCCGCCTTGGCAACTCCCATCACATTATACCCTGGAACCACCCGTTCCGACCCCAGATAAGACAAGGTCAGTATGCTGGCCCCCTCGTTCATCAACGGCAAAGCAGCGCGGCAAAGCGCAACCAAGGAGTAAACGCTGATATCCATCGCCGAAGCAAAACCTTCCCGGGAAGTATATAGGAAATCCGCATGTAGGTCGCCAGCCTTGGCACCGGCAATGGCATGCACCATTCCATCAAGTCGAATCGAGCGTTGTTGCAAGGTATCAAATAACTTTTCGATAGCCTCATCCGATGAAACATCCAATTCATATACGTCATAATTTCCAAGAGCTGAAACCAGACGCCGAGTTTCTTCGCATTCTCTTGCAGTCTGACTGGTAAAGATCAAATTGGCGCCAAACTTGGCTGCAGCTTCAGCAATGCCCCAGGCAATACTCCATTTGTTACGAACTCCGGTTATTAAGATGGTTTTCCCTTGTAAGAGCATATACCTAACGCCCTCCTTCCTTTTATTCCATTTAATACCTCTTAATTCTCTTTGTTACCATGTTTTCCTCTATATTATTCCGTAATTTCTGTCAGTTATCGATCTAAATCGTCGGGAATCCGGCGATCAATCAAGGGTTTCTATAGCCAATTTTCTCACAAAAGCGACCCGGGACAACCGGGCTTCCTCTTCCGGCAAAAACCATTGACCTATTGCTATAGAACCGTCTTCCCCTTCTCCCCGGTCCGCCTGATAAATCTCGAGATTCCAACGTAAATGGGAATAGACATGGGTCATCTTCTTCAGAAACTTAAACGTCAACCGTTCTCCCAAATTCCGCTCCGCCCACTCTTCAGCCAAACGCTTTCCGTCATCCCCAACGGCCGCTTCAAAGTGGGGATACTCCCAAAAGTTAGCCATTAACCCGGTTTTCGGCCGCTGTACCAATAACCGCCTTCCTTTCCAAGTGATCAATAGAACGATCCTTCGTTCTTCCGGGACATCAGCCTTCTTCCGCTTCATCGGATACCGCTCGGGGTCTTCCCTGGCAGCCCGGCAAAAGGGCTGTACCGGACAGTCGGAACAACGCGGCCGTTTCGGAGTACAAACAAGCGCACCCAGCTCCATCAAGGCCTGGGTATAATCAGCAGCATTCCCTTCTGGAAACCGTTCCTGAACCCATGCCGTTATCTGGCGACGAACCGTTGCCCTGGACGGATCCTCATCGATCGCCAGGATCCGGCTGACCACTCGAATCACATTACCATCCACAGCTGCAACCGGCCGATTGAAAGCAATACTGGCAATGGACCCCACCATATAAGGACCTACACCCGGCAAAGACATCAACAATTCCGGTTCACTTGGAATGACTCCGCCATACTTGGACTGCACTTCCCGAACCCCCTGATGTAACAAGCGGACACGCCGATAGTATCCTAAGCCCTCCCAGTATTTTAGCACCTCGGCCTCATCGGCAGCAGCTAATATCTGAAGCGTCGGAAACCGTTCCATAAATCGTTTGTAATAAGGGATCACCGTCTCAACCTGCGTCTGCTGGAGCATTACTTCAGATACCCAGATCTTATAAGGATCCTTCGTCTCCCGCCACGGCAGTTTTCTGGCCTCACGATGATACCAATCCAATAATGTTGTTGTAAAATCCATCGTTTTTTCCTTTAATATCAATATCTGTAATCTTAAAAGCTCTCCTTCAAGACTAAAACTCATGAAGCTTAAAGGATTCCCGTTCCAAGAAATAATTTACCAAAATGGAAATTCTATAGAAAGCTGGTGTAGGGATGAACCGTCAACAAACCCTTCCCATCGTCAAACCCATTATCCTCTCCTTGATTGGCTTGGCTTTCTGACCGGTTTGTATATGCTTCTCTTTCGTCCACCTAAGCCATACTCCGAAGACGTCATTTATCATGAACCGGTCCATTTTGTAAATCTTTCGCCAACCCGGACAAAGCTTTTAATTACCGACGAATCACGACGCCTTACCATGCTCCCCTTAGATAACCTTCAGCCCATCACCCTTAACCCGATGCTAACCAGCGGATATTGGAATCCTGATGATACCCTGATCCTGAAACAGGAAACCCCTCAGGCCCAATACGTTCAAACATCGGACTTTAAAACTATAACTCTGATCGACAACACCATCAACCAACTTACGAATATCATCCGTTCCTTCTCGCCTAATCTTAAAAAGGCCTTGGCCGTTCCCGGCTGGACCGGTTACAGATCCGATACGCTGACGGTTCAAGTTGGGAACCCCAGGGAAAATGGTCATTCACTTCTCACGAAAGTTTGGGCCATAACGTTGTCTTCAAGGGCCTCGCCATGGGCCATATCATACGCTCTCTTAATATCATCTAAGAAATCTTCCATACTTTTCTTCAGTTTGCTGACAGCCTCAACATATGCAGATGTGCCTGGTTGCAAACCTTGCCTGATATGGCCTTCCTGATGCAGAAAGTACGACGGGTGATAAGTAGGCACCACCGGTATTCCGAGATAACGATGGATCGTCCCTCTCCCCCGGGTGATCCGGAAACCTTCGTTAATAAGGCACCGGCACGAGGCTGAACCCAACGCCAGGATAACTCTGGGCTTAATGATCTGGATCTGCATATCCAGCCTTGGCCTGCAGTTATTCCATTCTTTAGGCACCGGTGTTCGATTATACACATCAGTCCGGCATAGAACAATATTAGTTAAATACAATTCCGAGCGTTCAATGCCAAGCTTGCCAAGGGCTTTATCCAACTTTTGCCCGGCCGGACCTACCAGCGGAAGTCCTTGGATATCTTCCTGTTCGCCCGGGCCTTCACCGATGATCATCATTTTCGTATCGGGATTGCCTGAGCCAAAGACAACATTTCTGCAGGTGTTTCGCATTTGGCACTTAAAACATTTCTCAATAACCTTAAACCTAAGATTCTCAAGAAGAGTCGTTTTATCCATGGTATCACCCTAATGCCCATTCGCCGCTTCTCTTTGATATGTATGACTAATCTTATTATCTCCGGATTAACCGTCAAACTCAATCCCTTCATCAAAAAAGGAGGCTTACGCCTCCTCTTTAATTATACACCGGTTTATTATACACCTGCCGATAAGTTAACCATTTCACCATGGCGGACAGAATTAGCTGCACTAAAGGTGTTCGTATCCGCATTTACAGCAAAGACCGCTACCAGTACTTCCGGATTGGTAACGGTAAATTCCACTTCGAACTGATCCAAATTAGGGATGTCGACAAACAGAACGGCCGAGGCAAAAGGATCCAGTGTAAAATTGTCACTGTAGAATACCTCTTTGGTTCCGTTCAAATCGTATACCGTTACAAAAACCTCTGCTGTCGCCGTAGAATTATTCAACGCTTTTAAACGCAGTTCATTAACACCGCTCTCTTGTTCAATGGGTCCGGTAGAATAGACGATATCCGGCATCAAGAATACCCCCCCTTTGCTCTATCTAGCAATAGAGTATTCCATATCGTCACAAAATTGAATCATCATAAATCACTTCTTTATATTCTGGTGGTATTCCTGAAGAGACTTGAGCTTCACCGCACCCAGTTTGGACTCACGATACGCCGCAATCCCTTTGACGCTGGCCAACGCAGCTGCCAAAGTGGTGATATAAGGGATCTTATATTTGAGCGCCGTTTTCCGGATATAGGAATCATCCGTCTGGCTTCGTTTTCCGATGGGTGTGTTAATCACCAGTTGAATCCGTTGGTTCATCATTTCATCCGTAATATTTGGACGTCCTTCATTTAGCTTATGAACCATTTCCGAAGGAATTCCGGCTTCAGCCAGATATTGATGGGTCCCTTTAGTCGCTTTCAGCGTAAAGCCTAAGGCCACCAGTTCCCTGGCAATCTCCAATACAGCCGGCCCTTTCTCAGCTACGCTGATCAGAACAGTCCCGTGTTCCGGCAAGGAAACCTGGGTTGCCTCTTCCGCTTTAAAGAAAGCCAACCCAAAGGAATCGGCCAGTCCAAGGACCTCTCCGGTAGACCGCATCTCCGGCCCTAAAACCGGGTCGACTTCCGGAAGCATATTAAAGGGGAACACAGCTTCCTTTACTCCATAATAGGGAATCGTTCGCCGCCCCATAGCCAAGTCTTTCACCGTTTGACTCCCCATCATCAATTGAGTTGCGATCCGTGCCATGGAAATATTAGCGATCTTCGATACCAAAGGCACAGTCCGTGAAGCCCGCGGATTCGCTTCCAGCACATATACTCGATCATTGGCAATGGCATATTGGATATTCATCAAACCGACCACATGGAGTTCCTGAGCAATTTTTCGGGTATATTCGCAAATGGTTTCGATATGCCGCTCCGGAATACTCACCGGCGGGATCACACAGGCCGAATCCCCGGAATGAATACCGGCTAATTCAATATGTTCCATCACGGCCGGAACAAAAGCACCGGTCGCATCGGCAATAGCATCTGCTTCAGCTTCAATCGCATTATCCAGGAATTTATCGATGAGTATCGGGCGCTCCGGTGTAACATCTACTGCAGCCGCCATATACAGCTTTAACTGTTCATCATCATAAACCACTTCCATGCCCCGCCCGCCCAACACATAGGAAGGCCGTACCATAACCGGGTAGCCGATCTGATTGGCAACGGCCAAAGCCGCTTCAACCGTGCTGGCCATACCTGATTCCGGCATTGGAATATTCAATTTCTCCATCATCTCCCGGAACCGATCCCGATCCTCAGCCAAATCAATCGTATCCGAAGAAGTTCCCAATATCCGGGCGCCAGCCCCGGCCAGTTCTCCAGCCAAATTTAATGGAGTTTGCCCGCCGAACTGAACAATAACCCCCTCCGGTTGTTCTTTCTCATAAATACTGAGAACCTCTTCCAATGTCAACGGTTCAAAATACAGCTTATCGGAAGTATCGTAATCCGTCGAAACCGTCTCCGGGTTGCAATTGACCATAATAGTTTCAAAACCCAGATCCCGTAAAGCAAAGGCTACATGGACACAGCAATAGTCAAATTCGATTCCCTGACCGATCCGGTTGGGCCCGCCGCCGAGAATCATCACTTTCCGTCGGCCGCTCGCAATACTCTGATCCGGCTTGTCCCCGTTATAGGTCGAATAGTAATAATAAGAAGGACGATCAACTCCGCTCACGGGGATCACATCCCACGTTTCCCGGATTCCCAGAGCCATCCGTTGCTCACGGATTTCCGTTTCCGAAAGATGTAATATTTTCGCTAAGTAACGGTCAGCAAATCCGTCCAATTTAGCTTGCCGCAGCAAATCATCAGGCAGTCGGCTGCCTTTATATTTCAGCAGAGTCTCCTCAAGTTGGACCAATTCTTCGATTTGCTTGATAAACCAGGGATGCACATGGGTCAATTCGTATAATTGCTCGACCGTTGCGCCTTTACGCAAGGCCTCATACATGATAAAGTAACGTTCGCTGGACGGTTCTCTCAGCATATCCAGCAATTCTGCCAAAGAACGCCGGTTAAAATCCTTGGCAAAGCCCAATCCGTAACGGCCAATCTCCAGAGACCGAATGGCTTTTTGAAGAGCCTCTTTAAAATTCTTACCGATACTCATGACTTCGCCCACGGCCCGCATCTGAGTGCCCAGTCTATCAACGGATCCCTTGAATTTTTCAAAAGCCCAACGGGCAAACTTAACGACCACATAATCGCCGGAAGGCGTATACTTATTCAGCGAACCGTCCCGCCAATAGGGAATTTCGTCCAGGGTTAACCCGGCCGCAAGTAACGCTGAAACCATGGCAATCGGGAAACCGGTAGCTTTGGAGGCCAATGCCGACGAGCGGGAAGTCCGCGGATTGATCTCAATCACTACGATCCGGTCAGTTTTGGGATCATAGGCAAACTGGACATTGGTTCCGCCAATCACTTGGATCGCTTCAACGATGGCATAGGCATATTTCTGTAAGCGCTGTTGCACAGAAGGATTGACGGTCAACATCGGTGCAACACAGAAGGAATCCCCGGTATGAACCCCCATCGGATCCACATTTTCGATAAAACAAACCGTAATCATCTGATTTTTGGCATCCCGGACTACTTCGAGCTCCAGCTCTTCCCAACCGAGCACCGACTCTTCCACCAGGATCTGCCCTACCATACTGGCAGCTATTCCCCGGCTGGCCACTACCCGTAGTTCTTCCACATTATAGACCAAACCGCCACCGGTACCCCCCATGGTATATGCCGGGCGGATCACCACCGGATATCCCAGTTCAGCCGCAATTTTTTCCGCCTCTTCCACCGAATATGCCGGCTCACTTTTGGGAATCGGCACACCTAACCGGTTCATCGTCTCTTTAAAGGCAATCCGGTCTTCGCCCCGTTCAATAGCATCCAGTTGCACGCCGATGACTTTCACGCCATAGGCTTCCAGGACCCCGGCTTTGGCAAGTTCCAAACAGAGATTGAGGGCCGACTGTCCGCCAAGATTGGGCAGCAAAGCGTCAGGCCGCTCTTTGGCGATAATCTCGGTTAACCGTTTCACATTTAGCGGCTCGATATATGTCACATCCGCCATACCCGGATCCGTCATGATGGTTGCCGGATTGGAGTTAACCAGCACGACTTCATATCCCAATTGCCTTAGGGCTTTACAGGCCTGAGTTCCGGAATAGTCAAATTCACAAGCTTGTCCAATGATGATCGGTCCGGATCCGATGATCATTACTTTATGAATATCGGTACGTTTTGGCATTTGAAATTCCTTTCCACATTATAAAATTCGAAGGAATATTCTCTCTTTTTCCATAAATTCCTCCCGTTTGTCTCCAGTTAACAAAGGAGTTATGAAAAACGAGAGCTTCATTTCAGCGGCTTTATAATAACTCTATTTATTAATAATTTTTCCAACGTTTTTAATAACGATCGAAATCGTCCCATCCACATTATTAACGAACTCCAGTTTATCCCGATCGTTGAAATAATCTGCAGGAAATTCGATTTCAATCCCAGTATCCGTTTGAATTTTATAATTACGGAATTTTTTATTGGTGATCTTCTCGGTGAGCTTCACTTCCGGCTGGTCCAAACCCGCACTACGTATCTCCTCAAGATACTCCCGTTTTGCCGAAGGGTCATCATAAAAAACCGCTTGAGCCACCCTTTCCAAATTAACAGTTCCTTCCCCGTCCATCTCTTCAGTCACTGCCTTTTTTAACCGGGCCAGCGGCGCCACCGGGTCCCCGCAATATTTTTTAACCACTTTTTGAGCAGCCTTATCAATTAACCGGGCCTTCTCCCGAGCCGACAGATCAAAATGACAGTTTAAAAAGAGTTTCGATAAATAGAACTGTTTTTCGCCGTCAATTTCATACTCTTTTTCAATCAACTTTATACTGAAATCATCTAAATTAACGGCGAAAGCTTCCTCCACCCGTTGGGATTCGGAGGGCAACACAGTTCGCTGCCGAATCAGCGTGACCGCATTCAATTCCTCTTCGACCTGTACATAGTGAATAAAATTGGATTTATAATTAAATTTTAAAACCCCGTAATACTTAGTTTCATCCGCTTCAAACAAACAGCAAAGTAAATCCGCCGGCGGAATCTCCACATGGTTTTGCATGATCTGATAAAATTCTGCAGCCAAATTTGTACTGATAGTTAAAAAGTCTTCCCCGGCAACGATCCTTTCGCAATATTCGCGAACCCGGTTCTCACCTTCATGAAAATAAGCAGTCCGAGTGCTGTCGTCTTCCAACACTTTCGCCAGATGTTTCTCTAAAAACGTTTCAATTTCCAGATTAAGCTCTAACTCTTTTTCAGACAGTACCGGCATCCCCACCGATGTATCAAGAATATGTAACACCGCTTTTCGAATCCGAATCTCCATGTTATCACTCCTTCACAAATGCAGACCATGGGCTATCTTAATAACCCATGGCCATATCTTAGAATCTACAATTCATCGTTATATTGAAACTCTAAACCACGCCAAACCTCACAACTATAAACTAATCTATTTACAATTTCCTGATTCCTTAACCCGGATACCCGGGACCCATCACCTGGAATCCAGTACCTAGTACCTATCTTAGTGTTTCTAGTCCGGTTTAGCAATAACCATTTACGAAATTTACAATAGCTATTTCTCTATTCTATCCTGCAGCCCATCCCAAAAAGATTGCCTAACCATCATTCATTGCGTAAGGCTTCAATAGGATTGAGATTGCTCGCCTTATATGCCGGATAAACCCCGAAGAACAACCCGACAGCCAAGGAAAAGAAGAAGGCAATCAATACCGCACCCGTCGATACCTGAACGTTCCAACCGATAAGTTTCCCGACAACTACTGCCAAACCGCCGCCGGAAAGGATCCCCACCAAACCTCCGAGAAGACTTAAGGTGATCGCTTCGATAAGGAATAGTAGTAAAATCTCCCGGGATTGGGCTCCAATCGCCTTCCGAATGCCAATCTCCCTAATCCGTTCGGTCACTGAAACCAACATAATATTCATAATTCCAATGCCTCCAACCAGCAGCGAGATCCCGGCAATGCCCGCTAACAACAACGTCATAATCCCGGTCATATCCTCAGCAGTGGAAAGCATTTCAGCCATGTTATTCACATTAAATTTATCTTCATCTTCAAATTCAGCCATCATCTTCTCTTCCACCTGGGCAGCCACAGCGTTCACATAACTGGCATCGCTCGCCTGAATACTAATCTCGGTCAGACGGTTATTCCCGAAGATTCGCTCCTGGGCAGTGGTTAACGGGACAAATACCAGGTTGTCCCCATTACCGAAACCGCTTTGGCCCTTCGATTCTAAGACCCCGATAACTTCCAGCCGAACGCCGCCAACCCGTATCTCTTCACCAACCGGGTTGGTCCCCGGGAACAACTCCTCAGCCAAATACGAGCCAATAACCGCCACCTTCCGCCGGCTATTCACATCGGAATCTCTCACGAAACTCCCGTAAGCAACCTTGTAGTTACGAATGGTACCGTAATCCGGCGTAATACCAAGGACCGTCGTATCCGTACTGTTACCCTTAGCTTCAGCCGTTTTGTTTCCCCGAACCGCCGGAGCAATCCCCGACACATAATCCAATTCATCCTCCAGCAGTTCAACAAGGTGATTATTAAACTGCCTGCCGGCATTACGCCCCGGAGAAACGGTAATCAGGTTGGAGCCGATTTCCGAGATTTTATCGGTAATTTGCCGCTTGGCTCCGTCTCCCAGGGATACCATGGCGATAACCGCTCCGACCCCGATGATAATTCCAAGCATAGTTAAGAAGGAACGTACTCTGTTACTCCTCAAGTTTTTCAAAGCCATTAAGGCATTTTCAGTCCATCTCATGATGCTGCGACCTCCCGGCCGATTTTCTTTTGCGCCACCGGAGTATCGGAGATGATCTTCCCATCCCGGAAAGTCACGATTCGCTTCGTATATTCGGCAATATCGGGTTCATGGGTTACCAATACCACTGTCATACCGCTGGCATGCAACTCTTGAAACAAAGCCATAATCTCGACGCTGGCATGGGAGTCCAAGTTCCCGGTGGGTTCATCCGCCAGGATCAATTTGGGCTTGTTCACCAGCGCTCGGGCGATAGCCACTCTTTGCTGCTGGCCCCCGGAAAGTTCTTTCGGTTTATGCCCCATCCGGTGGCCCAAACCGACTTTGATCAAGGCTTCTTCCGCCATCTTTCGCCGCTGTTCCCCGGGTACTCCGGCATAAACCAGCGGCAACTCCACATTTTGCAATGCCGTCATCCGCGGCAACAGATTAAAGGATTGAAAAACGAATCCCAACTCCCGATTTCGCAGGATAGCTTGTTCTTTCTGAGTTAACTGGGCAACTTCCTGCCCATTGAGAAGATAAGAACCGGATGTGGGCTGATCAAGACATCCCATAATATTCATAAAAGTTGATTTTCCTGAGCCGGAAGAACCCATGATAGCGACCATTTCACCTTCACGAATGAGCAGGGAAACATGGTCCAGCGCCCATACTTCCCTATCGCCGTCACGATAAACCTTGCATAAATCCGTTACTTCCAACATTTATCTTACCTCCCCATGTGTCCCATACCGGGGCTCCGGTTGCTTTTTCCCTGGCCCAACACTGCCGGTTTTGCGACAGCCACTTGGTCGCCGGATTTCAACCCGGAAACAACTTCCCAAAACTTACCTTCCTGCAATCCGAGTTTTACGGTTACCGGAACCAGTTTCTCCCCGCGCAGGACATTAACAATATACTTGCCGTCCTTCTCCGTAACAGCGGAAGCAGGCACAGCTAAAACATCGGCCCGTTCCTGGGTAACGATGGTAATATCCACCGACATCCCCGGTTGGAGTCCCTGGGATGAACTATCCACTTTCAAACGTACCGGAAAATTGACCACTTCATCATCGGATTCCCCCTGAACGCCAATCTCTGTAACCTGTCCGCCATTTTCCGTTTGTTCAGAGTCCTTCCCGATGATTATCGCTTTCTGGCCTACGGCCAGCATCCCAATGTCATTCTGATCGATCTCCGCTTCGACGCCGAGGGCATCGGGTTTAATCACCGTTGCCAACAGGTTTTCAGAGGTAATTTTGTCGCCGGCCTTCACATTGATCCAGGCAACCTGTCCGTCAAAGGGAGCACGGATAACCAACGAATCGCCTTGGACCAGTCCGTCATTTTTTTCGGTCAAAGCTTTGACTTTCAGCTCAGCTTCTTTCACCTGTTCCTTGTAAAGACCGATTTGATGGGTATAGCTTTCCAGTTCCAAGGCATTATCTATTGAAACACGGTTGATGGCAAGCTCCGTTCCCATCTGTACCTTAGCTTTATCCAGATTCAACTGTGCCTGTTTCAGTTCAGTTTTGGCTTGATCCAACTGTTCCTGCAAAGTCGACGACTGAATGGTCAAAAGCACATCGCCGGCTTTCACTGTGTCTCCCGCTTTTACTTGAACCTTTTCGATAACCCCTTCATAGTCCGAATAAATATCTTTCTTTTCCAAGGGATAAACCTGGCCGGTAGCCTCTACGGTTTGACTGAGATCCATCCTCTGGACTGACACCAGATTGTATTTGGCTTGAATGTCATCCATCGGATTGGTCTTCGGCCAAAAAGCATAACCAACGGCTCCCAAAGAAAAAACTGCGATGATAATCACCATTATTTTACGTTTCATACCGATTGACCTCACTTCTATTTTTTCGTAACAATGATGTATATCGATGTTAAACCCTAAAAAGTTTCTCCCCAAGAGATGCTTTCTACCGGAAAACAGGGGAAATTATGTTAATCTACAGTGCCCAGTACACAGTTGACAGGGTACAGTTAACCGTAAATGTTCAAGCTAATGTATTAGGAGACAGGAGATAGGAGATAGGAGATTAGGAGATGGAAGATGGGAGATGGAAGGAGAAAAGAAAAGGGTACATGGTACTAAGTGCAATGTACCTGATATAAATAAAGGAACGCAAAATGCGTTCCCTTCACACGCCAAAATCTCCCATCCCAGGCTCTAACGATGTACTGTGCACTGTGTACTATGAACCCTTTACCGTCTGTACATTTTATTTCCGATATACAGTTGCCTGCATCAAAGCTAACAGCTCGTCGGATTCATTGGTAATCCGGATCAGATAAGTTCCCAATCGGGTGGTACGGGACTCTTCAATAGCCGTTGCATAAAGGGTACCTGAAGATACCGCTTTAAAATAGGAAATATTAGCTTGAATCGAAACCGCAGGACTGCCAAAATTAGACGCAGCAGCCAGTGCAAAATCAGCTAGAGTAAAGATGGCTCCTCCCTGAACTATTCCCAAACCGTTCAGATGCTTTTCCTCCAATCTCAATTTAGCCCGGGCTTTCCCGGGCTCGGCCTCAATCAGTTCAATCCCGACAGTTTTTATAGCAAACTGATCTTTGGTTAAGCTCTCCGGCATTGCCTTCATCCGGTAACCCTCCTTCAGTCAAATTACTTGACCTGTTTTATTACTCACTCATTTTAAAACTCCTCTCCAAACTTGCCTTTGTCGGCCTATAGGGCTATAATTATAGTTATTATTGGACAAACTAGGAAAACTATTTGGGAATAAGATTATCATGCAAAACAATACGAAACTGGATAAACTTTGGAAAATGTTCTGGATCTTCTTCCGGATCGGCGCCTTTACCATCGGCGGAGGACTGGCCATGCTCCCCCTCATTGAAAAGGAGATGGTCGACCGCCAGCAATGGGTCAGCCATGAAGAGATCGTCGATATTTTTGCCGTCTGTCAGTCTATCCCCGGCGTCATCGCCATCAACTCATCCATGTTTATCGGATACAAAATAGCCGGGCTTACCGGTGCCTGCGTCGCCGCCCTGGGAGTTATCATGCCGTCATTTTTAATTATTTTGGCTATCGCCTCCATCTTGGTGGGTTTACGGGAAAATATTTATATCGCCAAAGCCTTCACCGGAGTCCGGGCCGGTATCGTTGCCATGATGGGGCTATCTGCGTATAAACTTGGCAAATCCGTCATAAAAAACCGGATCAGCTGGTGGATCGCTTTCGTCTGTTTTTGTACCATTGCTTTCTTCGAAGTTCATGCCATGTGGGCCATTATTACCGGCGCCATCGTCGGTTTGGCCACTTCTGCTTCCCGGAGGAAATCATCATGATTTATCTTCAATTGTTCTGGATCTTCTTCAAAATCGGCCTCTTCAGTTTCGGCGGCGGCTATGTGATGATCCCCCTAATGCAAAAAGAAATTGAGACCCATGGTTGGATCCCAATTAATGAATTTGCCGATATTGTTGCTGTCTCCCAAATGACCCCCGGACCTCTTGCTGTCAATGCAGCCACTTATATCGGCCAACGGGCTGCCGGAATTATGGGGTCTTTCTCTGCAACTCTCGGCGTTTCGTTGCCTTCGCTTATTCTGGTCATTCTTATTGCCCGCGCATTCCTGCGTTTCAAGGAAAACCCCATCGTCGAACGGGCTCTCCGGGGCATCCGTCCGGCAACTGCCGGAATGATCGCCGCCGCTATGATCTTTTTTGCGGAAATGTCCATCTTCACCAAAGAACTCCCACGGGATATTGCGGCATTATTTTCCGGTGATTTCAGCGCCTTTAAAGGATTTGGCATCAATCCGGGGGCACTATTCATCTGTATCATCATATACATCGGATCTGTCCGTTTCAAATTGCACCCCATCACCGCCGTGGTCATCTCCGCCATTCTCGGCATATTTTTAACCTAATTCCATCCATACTGCTTCCTCTTCCACTCACTCCTTCACCGGAAGGCGTGCTGTACTCTCGCGTATAATCAGTTCCGGCCTCATCATTACCTTTTGAGGGCTACCCTCGTTGATCAGGGCTAACATTCGCCGGGCCGCTTCCATCCCCAACTGTTCTTTGGGATGGACAACGGTAGTCAACTTAACTTCTGACGAGACCGCCAGCTGAGAATCGTCAAAACCAACCACGGACAAATCCTCCGGAACTCTCAATCCCTGCTCCCGAAGAACATCCAGTAATTGTAAAGCTTGTAGGTCATTATAACACACCACTGCAGTACATTCAGACAACATCCCCCGAAACCGCCCTGACCGGAAAAGGTCTTCCGATTCATCCGCTTCCGCTGTATCGAACCAGACAACTTGAGCGTCTTTCACCTTCAGCCCGGCTTCCCGGTGGGCTTTTTGAAAACCAGCCCACCGGTAATGTCCTTGAATGTCATCGACCTTAAAAAGCCCTCCAATCTTCCGATGCCCCAAGGCCAACAAGTGCTGAGTCGCCAGATATCCAGCTTCCAGATCATCTTCAACAACATACGAACAGTCCAAATCCTGATAGCGGCCATGAATGAACAACAACTGGACTCCCTGATTCTCCAACTCGCGGTAGAGATCCAAATTAGGATTAGGCAATGCACTCTTAGTTGATTCCACGATCAATCCGTCAATATGTTGGCCTAACATGTTTTCCAGACAAATCAATTCTTTTTCATGCTGATTATATGTGCAGGATAATATGATATTATAACCGTTTGCCGCCAAGACCTGGTCAATACCTCGGATGATCGCAGGAAAAATATAATCGTTCAAATAAGTTATAATCACTCCGATTTTTTTTGAAGGGACTTTCCGACGACGGCGTTCCCGGACAAAGGTTCCTTTGCCATGAACCCGGTAAAGCCACCCGGCATTGACCATCTCTCCCAGAGCTTGCCGCACCGTATGCCGGCTAATCTGAAACCTGGCAGCTAATTCGTTTTCGGAATAAATCTGCTCACCAGGCTGAACTATTCCTGCCTCAATCTGCCCAATCAGATAATCGATGAGTTGGCGGTATTTCGGTTTTTTGTTGTCTGTCATCCAGGTTTACCCTCTACTTAAACGGGTTTTCATCCGGATAAGGAACAACTGCCGGTTGATTGTAGGAAACATCCTGCACCCCTAACATTTTCATCGCTGCAAATAAAACTTTACCTACATGCTTAAAGGCCACACCGGCATGATGGGGGTATTGTTTTCCGATTAATACATGACGGTAAAAACGCCCCATTTCTTTCACAGCAAACACCCCGATAGACCCAAAGGATTGAGGATCCACATCGAGGACTTCACCTTCTGCCACATAGCTCCGAAGCTGACAATCGGCCGTCCCCTGCAACCGGAATAAAGTGATATCCCCCGGCCGAATCGTCCCTTCCAGAGTCCCCCGGGTAATATCCGGTTCCCGGTCCGGTTCCAGCAGACGGTGCATAATCAGCTGATGTTTCATGGCAGCATTTTTCATACAGCTCTTGGGGGTATTCCCACAATGGAAACCCATAAACAGATCGGTAGGTTTATATTCGCCCAGCTTCGTAACATTAGCATCCACCATATCCCGGGGAACCGTATTGTTAATATCCAATAACGTCGCCGGCATCTCTGTTGCACAACAGATGATATACTCGCTTAATGCCCCGTACATATCGACTTCACAGGCAACGGGGATTCCCCGGGAAGCCAACCGGGAGTTAACGTAACAAGGCACGAATCCAAATTGGGTTTGAAATGCAGGCCAGCATTTATTGGCAAAAATTGCATATTCGGAAGCTCCGCGATATTTATCCATCCAATCCAATAAAGTCAGTTCAAATTGGGCCAATTTCGGCAGAATCCCGGGATGTCCGTTTCCTTCTCCCAATTCACTGGCCATATCCCGGACTACATCATCAATTCGGGGGTCGCCCGCATGTTTATTGAAGGACTCAAATAAATCCAATTCTGAATTTTCCATAACTTCAACCCCGAGGTCATACAAGGGTTTAATCGGGGCGTTACAGGCCACAAAATCCTGAGGCCGGGGTCCGAAAGCAAAAATCTTCAATTTTGACAATCCAATAATAATACGGGCTATATGGGCAAAATCTCCGATCCACTCGGCTACCTCTTCGGCAGTTCCCACCGGATATTCCGGGATATAGGGACGCAACTTCCGCAAAGCCAGATTATAGGAAGCATTAAGCATACCGCAGAAAGCATCGCCTCGGCCTTGCACCAGGCCGTTGGATTTCTCTTCGGCAGCTGCCGCAAACATGACCGGTCCGCCAAACCTTTGAGCTAATAAGGTTTCCGGGCCCTCCGGGCCAAAGTTGCCAAGGTAAACTACCAACGCATTAACACCGGCTTCTTTCAACTCATCCAAGGCCGCCAACACATGAGCCTCATTTTCAACGGTCACCTTGACTTCAACGATCTCCGTGCCAAGCGCCTGACAAGCCTGAACCACCGCTTTTCGCCGCGCTTCACTCAGCTGAACCGGAAAACAATCCCGGCTCACCGCAACAATTCCCAACTTAACAGCAGGAATATTTAACATTGACATCCCTCCATTTTCCATTGGAATATAGTTCCATTATACCCTAAATCCGCTTGTACGTACAAGTAGTAACGTAATTGTTCCAAAAAGAAAGGGCCGGTTCACCGAACCCCGACCCCTTCGATCTCGATATGTAGTATATAAGGCTTCCCATCTGCCGCCGGTTCCTCCAAGCGCAGGCGATAGGTATTATCTTTCGCTGCCTGCCATGAACCGGTCAGCCGAATGGTTTCATTAAAATTCAAGAATTCTTTGTTATAATCGCACCAAACCCGGTCCGCTTCTGTAAATTTCCCATCAAAGTCCCAATCTAAAACATAGAACCAGATGGTTTTCCCGCCAACGGATGTCTTCCCCGTTAAACATTGCCTGGCGCCCATCCGAAGTTCTGAAGATCCAGAAACGGAAAGCCGATCCCACTGAAACTCTCCATGTTTCTGAACGAATTTGCCTGTTTTATCAACTTCCCGGACAGCCTTGGATTCGATCCGGTAATTACTTTCAACGATATAATCTGCTCCTGTACTGCGTTCGTTGAAGAACAATTCGATTTGGCCGGTTCGTTTAAACTCATATTTGACCGCATTAAAAGGCCCTTCAGCCAACCGAAAATGCCAAGGATCACCGGTTTCATTGCACTTTAGGATCATCGTCCTCACCGGCCGATGCCCATCCAAGTGATAAACATCAGTCTGAAACTCCCGATCAAACCGGCTGATAATCATATAATCATCAGTGCCAATCCGGACAACAGGACGTAACTCCAATCCTCCGCGAAATTCGTCCAACCGTTGATAGGCTGATCGCGGCGTCTGATAAATTCTCTCCGTTCCGATCACCCGATAAGCCCAGCCATCATGACTTAATGACAAATCCACTACCCCGGATAAATCTACCGTTCCAAGATCATCAGTACATCCGCTAACTCCCACGAGGAGCACAACCATTAAAATACCCAGCCAGCCAATACGTTTCATCTTCAATCCCTCCTCCAGTTTTACCCTCTTTTGACGTTCCTTACCGACATTTTGTTCCGTTGCCAATTCATCCAATTATCCTGTATTTCTATTCAGCTTGATAAGCCAATCAATAAGCGTTATAATCAAAATTAACAAAAATTTTACTTACAGATCGAAAAATAAGCGGGAAGGAACAGGTGGTACCTATGTCAACAAAAGTGCTCAACCAACGACTATTGGAAGACGCCCAATTTTGGAAAGGGAAAAATGTACAACTCCCCAAGTATGATCGAAAAACCATTCCGGTAAAGTCCATTTGCTTTTCTGCGGGACGTATGGCCTATGGCCATACCGGAGATATCATGCAGGATTTGCTCAATCTGGACCCTTCGACCGGCCTCATGGTCGGCATCGAAACCTTCTCCCCTAAATATGTTACAGAACTGTCTGCTTCAGATTTCTTAATCACCCAACCTATCTTTGAAAACGAAAAGGGAAAAGTAACCCCTAAGATCCAAGGAGCGATTGACTCCATTCTCTATCTGGACGCCAACACCAACAGCCTTGCCTGGGCCAAATTATTGGAATACGCCCGAGATCCGCAGGTTCAATTCGCCACCATCAATGCTCCGGAAGGCGCTTACGGCGTCACCTACAACGGCGGCGATTTTGCTGAACCCATCAGCCCGGTGTTGATTAAAGATATGGAAGAAGGAACCGTAAACTCCGATGCGGCGAAATGGACTTTATTTGCTATGGAACGCTATAAAGCCGGATTAAAATTTGCCATGGTAAGTTGCACTAACTTCTCTGGAAATGGCCATTATACAGCCGCAACCCTTAAAACAGTTGCCCAGGCATGGGAAACCAAAGGCTTTGCTCCAGCCGGTTTTCTTGATTACTTATCCGACTCCAGCCGGTTTTCCTTCCCGAACTGTATGATCGACCGTATTGCGGTATCTCCGGATGAATCTATCCGGCAACAGATGGAGGCCATTGGCATCCGCTCCAATTTGGTGGTCACTGAAAAAGCCCGCTATTGGGCTGTGGAAGACAACTTCCCTGCTGGCCGTCCAGCTTTTGAAAAAGCTGAAGGTGTATTTATGGAATCCAGCTATGAAGAGGTTAAAAAATATGAAGATATGAAACTCCGTATCCTCAATATGAGCCATTCAGTTATCGCCGGATTAGGCGTGCTTTTAGGTTACCGCGGCAATTACGGCATCTACAACGCCATGAAAAACGAGATGATCGCAACGCTTATCCAACGGATTATCGATATCGTTATTCAAACCGTCGACAAGCCGAAACAGATGGATCCCAAAGCCTTTGCCGCTGATGCCATTACTCGCCTGAATAATCCCAACATTCCGGATGATCCGATGCGGATTGCTTTAAATGCCTCCACTAAAATGTTACCGCGTTTCCTGGATACGTATTATGCAGCGGAGGCTAAAGGCATTCCAAGGGATCAATTGAATCTAATCTTGCTTCCCGTAGCCGGATTTATCCGCTACACCATGGGCGTAGATGATCAAAACATCGCTTATTCTCTGGAGGATGACCCCCGCAAAGATTTGCTCACTGCCTGCGCCTCGAAAGCCGTTATCGGCGAACCGGCTTCAGCCGTTGCTTTTAGGGAAATCATCGCCCATAAAGACATTATGGGAAAAGATCTTTACCAACACGGGGATACCGGCGCCATACTGGAAGAGATGGTCTCTAAAATGCTCGCCGGCAGCGATGCTGTCGCCCGAACCGTCGCTGAATATCTTACCAAATAAACCCAGGCAAAAAGAGAGACAGGCCAAAATCAGCGGCCTGTCTTTATTTTCAGCTGTTTTAGACTTAAGATTTCGTCTTTGTAAAGAAATGCGTTTTGCCACTGCTTCGGAATATGATGATAAGTAACCTCTCTCCTAAAACACACAATCATCATAAACGGAGCGATTCCCATGGAGTTTATTTTTTCGGTCATTTCCATTATTATTATCAACTTGGTTCTCTCCAGCGACAACGCTGCTGTCATCAGTTTAGCCATTAAAAACATTCCGGAAGAACAGCGCCAGCTGGCCGCCATGATCGGTACATGCGGCGCAGTCATCCTCCGAATCCTCATCACTTCCCTGGCCACTCTATTGGTTAACATTCCTTATCTAAATGCCATTGGTGGGCTATTACTGTTATTTATCACCTGGAACTTGTTGAAACAGACGGATTCCGAAGACCAGATCAAAACGCCCAATCATTACTGGACCGCTGTTGGAAGCATTGTGATTGCCGATCTCTCCATGGCTTTTGATAATGTCATGGGCGTTGCCGGTGCAGCCCACGGTTCGATCGTTCTGGTCATTTTCGGTCTGGCATTCAGTATCCCGATCCTGATATGGGGATCAAACCGGCTAGCTTCCCTCATGAACCGATACCCAATCATTATCTATATCGGTGCAGCAGTATTGACTCATACCGCCCTCAGCATGTTTTTCCATGACCATGGGTTGGATCTGCAACGCTGGGTCGGAAGAAACACACTTAATCTAGTTTCCTGGTTATTCGCTATCTCAGTTTTCGTCTATGGATATTTCAAAACAAAAACCAAACCCGTCAGCGAAGAGGATTGACTCCGATTCTCCAGACTCCGCCCATGGATGGATTTCATTAATATGTATATTTCGGCTTCACTTCCGGATATTCGTGCTCATAGCATAATATCAAATATGAATGGAAAATGAAGAGGTGAAGCCCATTATGGAAGAAACAACCGGATTCCGTATGGAATGCGTCGTTCAAGCCGGTGACAATATCGAAGCCATTGCTCTTGCCTTTAATACCACTCCGGAAGATCTGCAAAAAGAAAACCCCCAGGTCGATGTATATCATCTACTACCGGAACAGGTTTTACAATTTCCTTTCCCCATGCGCTGTTCGGGACAGATATACATTGCCCGCCAGGGCGATACCTTAGCCCGTATAACTCGCCAGTTTAGAGTCTCCGAAGAAGATATTTTGCGGGAAAATCCTTTTTTACGTATCTTAGGTATTCGTCCCGGATTCCCTATTTGTATCCCGGCACCACAGCCCCCGGTATGCCGCAACGGTTTTCTTTATACCATCGTTTCTGGAGATACTTTATTTTCACTGGCTTTACGCTTCAACACAACAGTTGACGCCATCCTTAGAGCCAATCCGGGGCTAAATCCCAACCAACTTTATGTAGGCCAACAGATCTGTATCCCCGGGAGACCCACACCCGCCTGCCCCGGAACCATTTATACGGTGGTCACCGGAGACACCTTAACCAGTATCGCCGTACGTTTCAACACCAGCGTCCAGGCCATCATTCAAGCCAATCCCGGAATTAACCCCAACTTCATCGTTCCCGGCCAGCAAATTTGCATCCCTACCACACCGACTCCTCGGTGTCCCGGATTTATTTACACCGTGGTTGCCGGAGACACCCTGTTCTCCATCGCCAACCGCTTTAACACGACCATCAATACCATCTTACAAGTAAATCCCGGATTAAACCCCAATCTGCTCTATATCGGGCAGCAAATCTGCATTCCGCAATAAACAGAAAGGGCTGCTGTCATCTATTGGACAGCAGCCCTTATATAACACTTACAATTACAACCGACACGAACTGATCTTCGTTGCAATAATTCCGTTGGCTCCCAATTGTTTTAACCGATCCATGATTTGATTGACTTCACTGGAGAGAACCATCGCTTTAACAGCCAGCCATCCTTCCTTATTCAATGGCGCAATGGTTGGCGACTCAATCCCCGGGGTGATCCGGCAAGCCTCTGCCAACAAGGTTTGAGGTATGTCATATTCGACCATCATATACTTCCGGGCGGTGATAATTCCTTTCAACCGTTCACAGAAAGTAATCACCTCCGGTGTATGCCCATTGGTTTGATCTTTAGCCATGACAATGGCTTCCGAGATGACCACCGGTTCTCCGATGATCTTCAGCCCATTGGCTTTAAGGGTTCGTCCCGATTGAACCACATCCGCGATGGCATCCGCAACCCCCAAACGGATCGAAATTTCAACTGCGCCGTTCAGTGTCACCACTTCAGCTTTGATCCCCCGCGGTTCCAGATAGTTACAGACCAATCTCGGGTAAGACGTAGCGATCCGTAAACCATGCAAACCTTCAACCTCTATATCTTTATCTTCAGGAACGGCAAAGCAAAACCGGGCTTTTCCAAATTCCAAGACCATCACTTCAGAGAAGGGTTTTTCGTTCTCAAACGCCAGATCTCGGCCAGTAATCCCCAAATCCAACACACCGCTGGTCACATAGGCCGGAATATCTTTGGGCCGTATGAAAAAAAACTCGATATTATTCCGCTCATCCCGCATCATTAGCTCGTTGGAAGCAGCCTGGCAATGGTATCCCGCTTCCTTTAACAGTAAAATAGCATCCTCCGACAGACGCCCCTTATTTGGAACAGCAACTCGTAACATATCCGCTTCTCTCCTAAAGTTTTTTATAAACATCCTCCAAAGTTAGATCATTGGCAATCATCATCACCTGCAGGTGATAAAGTAATTGAGAGATTTCTTCGGCCAAACGCTCCCGGCCTTCATATTCCGCAGCCATCCAAACTTCCGAAGCCTCTTCAACGATCTTCTTTCCGATAAAATGTTTCCCTTTATTAAACTCACGGACCGTCCCCGACTCAGGATCCTGAGCGGCAATTTTGGCCTGCAATTCAGCAAATAAACTTTCAAAGCTTTTCATGGACATCTCCTTCGTTTTTTTATTCTTTTCGCTATGAGGCCGTGAGTTCCTTCATAATTTCCCGAATTTAACAGAAGAACAACATTTTCAGTCACAAATAATGCAACTTTTGTAAAATTTGGTATAATAATTTTGCTATAATAGTTATGAACCAATTTCACTGTAAGGAGTGATCTCATGCAATACCGAGCTTTTGGAAAACTGGACTGGAAAGTTTCGGCCTTGGGATTTGGTTGTATGCGGTTTCCAACCGTGGGCCACGACAAATATGGCCCGGATATCGATACGCCCGCTGCCATCCGCATGTTACGAACCGCGATCGACCACGGCGTGAATTATATCGATACCGCCTACCCCTATCACAACGGTAACAGTGAAGTCGTAACCGGCCAGGCATTACAGGATGGATACCGTTCCCGAGTTAAACTAGCGACCAAGTCCCCAATCTGGTTCATCAAATCCCCTGCTGATTTTGATAAATATTTGAACGAACAATTGAAAAAACTCCAAACTGATCATATTGACTTCTATCTCCTGCATTCCCTAGACGCCGATCGTTGGCAAAACATTATATTGAAATACGATATCTTAGAACAAGCTCAACGGGCGATCCGGGACGGCCGTATTGGATATCTTGGATTTTCTTTCCACGATAAATATGACGCCTTCGTCCAGATCGTTGATGGGTTCGATCAATGGACATTCTGCCAGATTCAATATAATTTTATGGACATCGAGAATCAAGCCGGAATGAAAGGTTTACAATATGCCGCAGCTAAAGGATTGGCCGTTGTCATCATGGAACCTCTCCTCGGCGGGAAACTGGCTAAACCTCCGAGAACAGTCCAGGAAATCTGGGACAGCCTTCCCGTCAAGCGGACCCCTGTGGACTGGGCGCTTCAATGGCTATGGAATCAGCCGGAAGTTTCCACCGTACTTAGCGGCATGAGCTCCCTCGAGCAGGTTATGCAAAACATCCAATCAGCCAATGTTTCCCAGGTGGGTAGTTTAACGCCGGAAGAATTGGAAGCCATAAACCAGGTCCGCCAAACCTATCAAAGAAGTTTTCCCATCCCCTGTACCAAATGCGAGTATTGTTTACCTTGTCCCCAAGGCGTGGCTATCCCTAGAAATTTTGAAATTTATAACAACGCCCATGCCTATGACGATTTAACCGGTTCCCAAAACACCTATAACCACTTCTTCAACGACAAGCAGAGAGCTGTTTCCTGCGTCCAATGCCGGTTATGCGAAAGCCGTTGCCCGCAAAAGATCGCCATCAGCGATTGGATGCCCAAAGTCCATGAATATCTGAAAGCTGAGATCACCAAATAGTTACCTTCAATTTACAATTATTAACCTCCCTTTCATTGGATTGTATTAATTATCATCTATACTATAGGTAAAGGGAGGTGAACCTAATGAACGCAAATGAAATCTTAGCACTCTTTCTGTTGAGAACTTTAGAAGACAGAAGACGCCGTGAGTTTAAAAAATAACTTACGGCGTCTTCTTTTTTTCTTCATCATTTCTCACCCCTAATCTCCTGATTAACCCGCAGCTACAATTGGTAATTTCCCAATGCCTTATGTATGTTCAATGAATTGCACGCCAAATTTTCCAAATTACCCCTTGACATTACCGGTAATTTGTAATAATTTCAAAAATGTAATAATTACAAATCAAAATACATAAGGAGGAATCATAATGAGTTTAAAAGGAACCCAAACTGAAAAAAACATTCTTACCGCCTTTGCTGGCGAATCCCAAGCAAGAAACCGTTATACTTATTTCGCCAGCAAAGCCAGAGAGGAAGGCTACGTCCAAATTGCGGAAATCTTTGAAGAAACCGCTAACCAAGAGAAAGAACACGCCAAACGCCTCTTCAAATTGCTCGAAGGCGGCGAAGTCCAAATTTCCGCTTCTTTCCCCGCTGGCGTCATCGGGACGACCATGGAAAACCTGAAAGAAGCTGCTGGCGGTGAAAATTACGAGTGGACCAACATGTATCCGGAATTTGCTAAAGTGGCCCGCAGCGAAGGATTTGAAAACATTGCCAAAATTTTCGAAGCCATTGCTGTTGCTGAAAAACAACATGAAAAACGGTATATGGCTCTCTTGGAAAATGTCAAAAACGGCAAAGTCTTCAAGAAAGACCAAAAAGTCGTCTGGCGTTGCCGTAACTGCGGATACCTCCATGAAGGCACCGAAGCTCCGAACGCCTGCCCGGCCTGTGCCCATCCTCAAGCCTATTTTGAAGTTTTAGCTGAAAATTATTAATCTATTGGTTATAATTAAAAGCGCAGTTTCCGGTGAGCATCCGGAAACTGCGCTATCCGCCCCACTATATGGATATAACAAAGCAGGTGAACACATGGAACGCTTGGAAAGCAAAATTATCCAATTACTTCAAACCAAGGATATTCGGCCAACCCAACAACGCATTGAAATCATGAAATATCTGATGGAACACCGGGTTCATCCGACGGCCGACATGATTTATACGGCTCTCAAAAAAAACATGCCCACCTTTTCCAAGACTACCGTTTATAATACTCTCAAACTTTTGCAGGAAAAAGGCGCTTTGGCAGCATTAGCTACCGTCGAAGATCAAGTCCGGTATGATTCCAATCTTATGCCCCATGGCCATTTTAAGTGCAACCGATGCGGAACCTTATATGATCTCGAAATTTCGGAAGGATTCCCGCAGCAAACCACCATCGACGGGCATCATATCTTCGAATACCAGATTCTGGCCAAAGGTCTGTGCCGCCATTGCCATATGCAAGAATTATCTTAAAAAATCAACCAACTGATTTTCGTTTAACCCTACTCCAGGCGTTCCATCTAAGCGGGCCACCACACGGCCTCTTTCAAACCGGAGCACGGTTGGAATGATCTCCACCTCATATTCCTCCGCAATGACTTCCGAGTTATCCTCAGCCAAAACAAACTCATTCCGTCCCTGAGCATACTTTTGAAAAACCGGAAGAAAACGCATACAATAGGGGCACCAATTGGCATAAACCAAAACCGTTGCCGATAGTTGCCGTTGTAATATTGCATCGAGTTCAGCGATGGTTGTCGCTTTTTGCAATGTTTTTGCAGCCTCCATATCGTACCTTCCCCAAAGCTTTCTACCCCTATTATACACGGTTTTAAGTAAACCATACTCAAATGCGGTTTATTTCGGCATAATATTCTCAATAGAGATCGGCAATCCAGTCGCCATGGATTTATTGGCAGCAATTCCGGTCAAAATCGACATGCCCCCGTCTACATGGGAAGCTGCCCGGTTAAACCGATCCGGAGCCGGCGTTCCAAAAATATCATTTAGCATAATGGGATCCCCGCCGCCATGGCCACCCACGCCTTCCACAATTTCCACTTCGTAGGGTTCACCAAACATCGGGAAAACGCTGATGTTTTTGGAAGCCACTGCTCCTTCGGCCGATGTTTTTCCACCGCCATTGACATAGGACTTTTCGACGACTGTGGCCTGAATCCGGCCTTTGCTTCCGTTAAAAGCCACCCGGAATCCCTCCCAAGGCATATACGCATTGAGCGAATAGGTCAAAATAGCATTGTTTTGATAACGGACTAATACTCCCATCGTATCCTCAATACTGATCCCGTCTCCAAAAACGCTTTGATCCCGGATATACCCGTCTTCATGTTCAGCATCCAGATAAAGAGCTTTTAGCCGCTCATTACCGGCCAAATCAATAGCAAAAGGATCATCTTTCGCACACTCACTGCCGTGTGCCCTGTAGTAAAATTGGGTGATTCCCCGCTTTTCAGCGTTTTCCCGGCCGTAAAACATCAGATCGCCCATGGCGAACACCGTTTTCGGCCAAGTCCCCAGCCAAAAATTGACCAAATCAAAATGGTGTGTGGCTTTATGAACCATCAAACCGCCACTGTTCCGTTTATCCCGATGCCATCGTCGAAAATAATCGGCGCCATGCTGGGTATTGAGTAACCACTCAAAATGAACGGAATAAACTTCACCAATGGTCCCATCCATAATCAGCTCGCGAATTTTGGTATTATGAGGCGCATACCGGTAATTGAAGGTTACCCGTAATTTTCTGCCGGTTCGCTTGATCGCGTCCCAGATAGCTTGCGCTTTGACCTCGTCCACAGTCAACGGTTTTTCGGTAATCACATCGCAACCCAACTCCATCGCTTTAATGATATATGTATGATGGGTCCGGTCAATGGAGGTCACGATCACGACATCGGGTTTTTCCCGTTTAATCATAGTTTCAAACTCATTCATATGATACGTAGGTATCGGATCCAACCCATACTTTTCCTTTAAAATACGATTGGCATAATCCATACGCGTCTGGTTGATATCGCAAAATCCGACGAGTTTTGAGGTTTCCTTGAACTCACCGGCGATCGCTTCATAGAAAAACCGGGCCCTTCCGCCGATTCCGACTTGTGCGTAACGAATCATCGATCATCCCTCCAAAATAGATAAATTCCCTATAAGCTAACTATAGCCGAAAGCATTTCAAAAAACAGCACATTTTATGCGCAAATTAGGCCCGGACTATGCATATTTTGCGTAGAAAACAAACACACGATTATTCATCGTGTTCTGTTTCTGCCTGAGCATTTATGGCCGCTTCCAAGGCCTTGCTCAACTGATCCGGACAAGAGGTCGGTTTCCGGCCACACCGGATCCCTTTCAAACGTTCAATAACTTCATTAACCGGCATTCCAGCTGCTAACCGGCTCAAACCTGAGAGATTCCCGTTACATCCGTTATCAAAACGCACCTGCAGCACCCGGCCTTCTTCGATCTGCAGGTGAATTCCTGTGGCGCAAACCCCCCGGGGACGATAACTAAACTCCTGCATCCTTTCACCTTCTTGCTGAGAATTACTTCCGATAGACATTCACCAGTTCCTCCTCGGGTACCTGCAAAAACTTTTCTGCCCACGATTTGGCTTCATCCAAATCATGTTCGCGATAATTACCGCATTCTTTTCGGGAAGCACCCGGAATCTCCCCGGTGAATCGACTGACGTCGATTAAGGCATTACGAACCAGCCGAGCCACCCAGGCCGGATCCTGATCATTGCAAAATACAAAATAAAACCCGGTCCGGCAACCCATCGGCGAAACATCGATCAACTGATCGGTCATTTGCCGGATAAACGTAGCAAATAAATGTTCCAGGGTATGCAAAGCCCCGTTCGACAAAAACTCCTGATTGGGCTGGGCAAAACGCACATCAAACTTGGAGATGACACAGTCCGGATAAGCCGGATTGACCGTCATCACTTTCGCTTTCCGAATATACGGCGCCGTCACCCCATCATGATCCAGCTCAAAAGATTCTACCCGATTCGTCATTCGTTAACCCCTCCCAATTCATCCAGCAAATTAAGGAAAAAGTGGACACACCGCTCGGCAGCCAGCCGCTTAAAGTTTTCATACATCATTAGCCCGTCTTCATCCGAATTATCCGAGATGGACCGGATCACCACAAAAGGGACCTGGCAGGCCGCACAGACCGCAGCCACTGCAGCGCCCTCCATCTCATTACAATAGGCCCCAAATTCCCGATATAATTCTTCTTTGACAGTCGGCGAATCATTAAACTGATCGCCGGTGGCGATGGGCCCCATCAACACTTTATATTGGCCGGCAACACAACGTTCCATGGCAGCTTCGCATTGGGCAGCCAATTGCGGATCAGCCTTAATGAATCCGTCATCCCCTTCTTCAAAAGCCCCTTTGGCGATACCAAAGGCCGTTAAATCCACATCATATTGAATACAAGCCGTAGAAATCACCACATCCCCGATCTTCAGCTCAGGATGTAATCCCCCGGCTGATCCGATATTAATGATGTGATCCGGCTTAAATCGGTCGATCATCACTTGCGTACACCGGGCCGCATTGACCTTGCCAATGCCGGACATGGCCGTAATACATGGCTTTCCATTTACCTTTCCCTCATAAAATTCGATTCCGTAAATGACCTGCTTTTGAATATCCGTCATCTTCTGCAAGATCGCATCTCGCTCAGAGGTAACTGCCGTAATGACTCCAACCATCGTTTCAACTCCATCCCATATATTTTTATGTCTATTTTACTATACTATGGAAAAACCGGCACTATATATTTCCCAACGTCCCAGAAGGTAATCGGCATTCATCCATTGAAAAGATCTCCATTCATTTCTCCAAAAGGAGCACCATGATGAGAAAGAAATTATCCGAAATGTCCCTTGAAGAACTATGGCAGTTGTTTCCCATTATTTTGAAAGATTACAATCCGGCCTATCCCCAATGGTATCTCGAAGAAAAAGAGGCAATCATGAAAGCAGTGGGCCCGGATACCGTTTGCCGGATAAACCATATTGGAAGTACGGCCGTTCCGGGACTAGTCTCCAAGCCCACTATCGATATTTTAGTGGAAGTTGATCGCCATTGCGACCTTAAAACGCTCCGGGATCAACTTCTCCGGGCAGGATGGACCCTGATGGCTTACCAGGATCCGCCTGACTTTAGGATGTCTTTTAATAAAGGATATACCCCTGACGGTTTCACCGAACGGGTTTTCCATCTCCACCTTCGTTTCCAGGGTGATTGGGATGAGCTCTATTTTCGGGATTACCTCCTTGCCCATCCCGACATCGCCAAAGCTTACGGCGAATTAAAGTTACAACTACAACCCCATTACAAACACAACCGGGATGGATATACCCAAGCCAAAACCGAATTTATCTCCCAATGGACCAAAAAAGCCCGAGTCGAATTCAAAGACCGGTACCAATTATTTAAGCCAGGCCAATAAGACACCGGCAGCAACAGCTGAACCGATAACTCCAGCCACGTTCGGCCCCATGGCATGCATCAGCAGATAGTTCCCGGGTTTTTCCTGGGCGCCCAGCTTTTGAACAACACGAGCTGCCATAGGAACTGCCGACACACCGGCAGCGCCAATCATCGGGTTAACTTTACCGCCGGTCCATTTGCACATGATCTTACCAAAGATAACTCCACCGGCAGTACTAAAGGCAAATGCAATCAATCCAAGTAAAATAATACCTAATGTTGCAGGCTGTAAAAACAATTCAGCCTTCGCCTTGGCGCCTACAGACAAGCCCAGGAAGATGGTGATGATGTTAATCAACTCATTCTCAGCGGTTTTCGATAAGCGGCCGACCACTCCGGACTCCCGAAGCAGATTCCCAAACATCAATGAACCTAATAAGGCGGCAGCAGACGGCAGAATTAAAGACCCAATAATTGTCACAGCGATGGGGAAAATAATCTTTTCGGTTTTGGAAACCTCCCGCATTTGCTCCATCACGATCTGCCGTTCCTCTTTGGTGGTTAAAGCCTTAATGATCGGCGGCTGGATGATGGGGATTAAAGCCATATACGAATAAGCCGCAATAGCGATGGAACCCAGTAAATCCGGTTTCAGGCGGCTGGTTAAGTAAATAGCCGTGGGGCCATCAGCTCCTCCAATGATTCCAATGGAAGCCGCTGCTTTCAAGTCATATCCCAATCCGGGGAAGAAATAATTGAGTACCAGCGCCCCCAACAATGCCGCAAAGATTCCCAACTGAGCCGCTGCACCCAACAAAATGCTGCGGGGATTGGCAAGAAGCGGCCCGAAATCGGTCATCGCGCCGATTCCCAGGAAAATTAACGGAGGGTAAATCCCTAAATTAACCCCTTGATACAAATAATAAATTAAACCTCCCGGTTGAAACTGGCCATTCACGGTGGTCCCGGGATCCATCAAACCGGCCAGAGGCAGGTTGACCAACAACATACCGAAAGAAATCGGCAATAACAATAACGGTTCATACTCTTTCACAATGGCTAAATACATTAAGACTAATGAAACAATGATCATAATCAGGGATCCGACATCCATATGTACGAGTCCCGTGTCATTCATTAACCGCAAAAAATTTTCCCACATGATATCCTCCTATAAAAACATACATTGTTATCTCTTTCACAATCTACCCGTTTAATTCTTAGTCCATTTATTGACAAGAACCGACATCCATTTCATCAGATACATTAAAAAGAACAATACTACGAAGACAATACCTATACCCACCACCATAAGCTCAAGACCAACTCTTATATTCTCCATCATCTCACCTCGCTCCCGTTTTTGATAAGAATTTATATTATATCAAAGCAGGAAACTCAATCAAGAGTTTACCTCCTTAAAACTGTGATCCCTGAACAGAAGTCTTCCAAAACTGACAATAAAATAAACTGATTTTTGCTTGACTATTTAATCAAACGATGAACACCTTCAGGCCGGCAACCCTCCGCCAAGCTGTTCTTCCACCCAATGCCAAATCGCATCCCGCCCCTGTTTGCTCTCAGCGGAAAACGGAATGATCGGGCTGTCAGAATCCAAAGCTAGGTTTCGGCGAATCTCCTGCAACCGCTGATTCATCTGGTTGCGGGAGATTTTATCGGACTTGGTCGCCACGATCAGAAAGGGTTTTCCCTGAAACTTCAACCAATCCAACATCATCCGATCATCCTCGGTGGGAGCATGCCGGATATCCACCAGCATGATGATGGCTTTCAATTGCTCCCGGGTATTTAAATACGTTTCAATCATGTCACTCCATGCAGCCTTCTCCGCCTTGGAAACTTTGGCATATCCGTATCCCGGAAGATCCACTAAGAAAAAATCCTGATTAACCCGGAAAAAATTGATAACACGGGTTTTTCCGGGAGTATTTCCGACCTTGGCCAGATTCTTTCGGTTAACCAAAGTATTGATTAACGAAGATTTTCCCACATTTGACCGTCCCACCAAGGCAATCTCCGGCCAGGAACGATCAGGATACTGTTCCGGTTTTACAGCAGTTACTTCATACCCAACATCTTTAATCTGCATCTCAGACTCCCCTACCCTGTTTCCATGGATTGCATGGGACCCGCCGACTAGCTTTCCCGAACTAACACAGCCATACTCTCTCTATTTTGAAGGAGATCCGCTATTTTTTCTGCAGATAAAGGCTGACTGAATAAATACCCTTGAATACCTTCGCATTGGTATTTCCGTAACTCCTCCAATTGTTCCTTGGTTTCAACGCCTTCCGCAACAGCCCTCAGTTTCAATGTCCTTACCATTAAAATAATAGCACTAACGATTCCATTACTCACTGGATCTGTTGTTAAATCTTTGATAAAGGATTGATCGATTTTGACGGTATCCAGCGGAAAGTGCTTGAGACTGCTTAATGAAGAATAGCCTGTCCCAAAATCATCCAGTGCAATGGAGAATCCAGCCTCTTTTAAAGTTTGTAACGTTTCAAAAATTAAGGCATCATCCCCCATAAACGCGCTCTCTGTAATCTCCAATTCGAGCAAAGAAGGATCCAATCCTGCTTCACGAACGATAGCTGTACATACTTCCGCAAGGTTTCCGTTGCGTATTTGAGTGGCGGACACATTAACCGATACCCGCAACAAGGGTAGTCCCTCTTTTTTCCATGCAACCATCTGTTCAACGACAGTTTTTAAAACCCATTCCCCGATGGGAATAATTAACCCGCTTTCTTCAGCGATGGGAATAAACCGCGTTGACGGGACTGCTCCCAACTCCGGACTGTTCCAACGCACTAACGCTTCCAGGCCGATCAGTTCACCGGAAAACGCATTGACCTGAGGCTGATATTCCAAGAAAAACTCGCCACGTTCTAAAGCCCGATGCAAATTGTTTTCCAACTGCATCTCAGCAATACTGATAAGTTCCATATCCGGATCATAGAAAGCAAACCGGTTCCGCCCATGGTTTTTAGAACGGTACATAGCAGTATCTGCGTTTTTCATCAGCATCTGGACATTAGTACCGTCCTCCGGATAGATGGCAATTCCAATGCTACACGTCACAAAAAAATAATAGCCATTTAAGTTAAAAGGTTCTTCTAAATTTTCAAAAATCCTTTGACAAACTTCAACAATGATTTCCCGGCTATGACACTCATTGAGTAATACGATAAATTCATCCCCACCCAAGCGGGCCAAGATATCCTTTCCCTGTCGAATACTTTTTTTCAACCGCTCTGCCACCTGCTGAAGCAAACGATCCCCAACATCATGTCCTAAATTGTCATTGACATTTTTAAACCGATCAAGGTCAATAAAAAGAACGGCCAGCTTCTCCGGACCCTTTTCCATCCTCTTTAATGTATTTTCCAAATGGTTCATTAAAAAAGTCCGATTGGGCAAACCGGTCAGCCGATCGTAATAGGCCATTCGGCGAATCTCTTCTTCTGCTTTTTTCCGCTCAGTAATATCCCGATACAATCCCCGATAACCTAAAAATTTTCCTTCATTCGTAAATACCGGCGTCCCTGAGATTAACAACCCCACCAACTGGCCGTTTTTATGCAAGTTCCAGATTTCCAGATTACGAATGGGTGCTTTTTTGCGAAAAAGTTCATCTTGAAGATATTCCCGATAAGCTGCTTCCGAGGGAGCCAAAAAATCAAAAATAGTCCGGCCAACCATCTCATGGGCATAATACCCTAGAACTTCATGAACACCTCCGGAACAATAAGTAAACCGGCCGTTTTCATCTGTCTCCCACAACCAATCGGAAGTGCTATACGCAATATCGCTGAACCGTTTTTCGGCAGCACGCAACTTTTGCAATTGATATTGATTGTTGATGGCCCCGCTTAACTGGGTTTGAATCGCCGTATAAAACCCTAATTCAGGAACATCCATACTATTGACAATGTATCCAAAATCAATGGATCCCGAATATAACGATTGAACCACCATAGAAAAACGCTGATTGTCAGGGAGTACCCCAGGAGGCAAAAACTGCTTCACCGGAAATTTCACCTCGTCAGCGGAAGGATAGAATGTCCGGTTTTTAGAATAGAATCCGGCCAAACTACCGAGCCCGCCCGGTGTTTGATTCTCATACATAACAATATAACAGTTTTCAATATCAGCAGCTTCCGACAATTTTTCCAGAAATGACTCCATCTGATAATCTGAGAATAAGGTTTCAGCCACCATCCGGAAGGTTTCCGTCAGATGAATAAAGCCATCTTCCTGCATTCGCAAAGCCTTTCCCTGCAATTGATTCATTCGGTTTAAAATGGGTGCCCAGAGTACCTTCCACTCTTCTTCTTGCTCCGGATTCAGTTGAAACCGGGGAAAACGATACAATGCAAGTAAAGCACCAATCCACGGCAGCAAATTATACCTGGACGTACTCACTTTCAGCAACACTTTATCAACTGCGTCGAGGAAAACATGGTGAGGCTCTCCTCTTAAACAGGCTTCCAAAGCGTCCAATAAAGGTTCCACATTCTCCGGTTTCAACTGACTACGGTGAATCAAGCTATTTTCAACAACCGCCCGGTTCATTTGGATAAAAATCTCGTTCCGATTTTGATGGAGTATTTTTTCCAAAGAAACGCCTGGCGGAAAATCGATTTTAACCCGCTCTTCGTCATTTTCCAGGCAACCACAGGACCGTCGAATAACCAATTCCGTCGGTTCTGCCTGCATCATGGGAACGCTCTCACCCCGGATTAACCGGAGTAAATTTTCCAGTCCCACTTTCCCCTGAATATAGACGTTATCATCGACTATCGTAAGCGGTGGATCAAAAAATTGACCGTCAGACACGCCTTGAAGGCCAACGACCCTCACATCTTCCGGAATTCTGTAGTTTTTTTCCTGTAATGCCTTGACGACCCGAACGACCATCTGATCGCCAACGACAGTAATCACATCGCAGTCCAAACCACATTGCTTTTCTAACTTGGCCACTGCGACTCTACCGCCATTATTCACCGGATCAACCGAAACCACTAAGTCTTCCTGGAAAGGGATCCCGTATTGATCCAGTAATTTTCGATATACGTTATACCGTAGCTCCGAATCATGATGATACTGAAGCCCCCGAATCATCGCAATCCTTCGATAACCATGGTCATGGACCAGATGATGCATTAACTTGGCCATACCCGCCTCAACATCAGCAATAACCGAAGGAATCCCTTCAAGGCCTGAACCAATATTTACTGCCGGAATCCCGGCATAACGATTTAGAAACTCTTTAAGCTCAGCCGGTTTTAAATAACGAAAGAGGGCCGACGAATAGATAATCCCGTCAACTACATCCCGGTTGATCAAATTGTAAACCAGATTACGGTGACGGACATTATCCGGGGGATTGATAACGCCTCCAGCGAAGAAAATAACATTCACATCATGTTCCTTGGCAGCGTCATTAATCCCTTGAATAATCGCCCGATAAAACGGACTGGTTATATGACCAATAAATACGCCAACAGTTATCCGGCGAGCATGCAACCCTCTCATAGAACACTCCTCGACAATTATCTCCCGATTATTCTTATTCATACCACAGCTGCTTAAAATAAGATCTCGTCCCAATCAGTTATCTCTTGACTCCAAATCAGTCCTCCGATATTTTCGTTGCAACTATGTACAACCACCTCCATTATAGGCATTTTATAACAGTACCGCAAGGGAATTCCTGGGTAAGTATAACTATCTTTGATCGGGCTATCTTATTAATGCCTTAATCAACTGCCTAAAGGAGGTTCGCCAATGCCTGAGCCCAAACCATTAACCTGTAAAATTTGCCAAGGAAACCGCTTTCAACTAAAATATGAAGCGACCTACGTTTATTCATACATATTGGACGGCGATGCACCCGGATTAAATAACACTAAAGAACTTCTGCCATTTATGTACGACAGCCGGGAACAACAGGACTCCAAGCAATACTTGCATTGTGATACCTGTGGTTTCGATTACCCCTGCTACTTTACTGATTGGGACCAAGAGATGGGCTTTGCTGCACTTCAAAAGATCATTGATCATGCACAGGTACCCTCCAGTTCATAAAATCAGCAACCATCAAAAGAACATCTGCGGTTAACAGATGTTCTTTCTTCTTACCTCAATTGTTCCATCGCAATACTGGCCTGAATAAAGGCTCCAACCCCTTTATAATCATTGGTTACAATCGGTTCGCTCAAATAATAGGCATAAGTTCCATCTCTCCGGGCGGGTCCGCCCAAGCCGGCCACTTGACAATTTTTGTTAAGATTGACCAACCCTTGATCCGTCACGATAATAAATTCATCAATGATTCCTTGATATGCTTTTTCGGCAACGTCAGCCCAATGAGCTGCTAGATATCCTTTACGGACAGCCCTTGCTATCGCATAAGTAATCATACAAGAGGCTGATGCTTCTAAATAATTGCCATTACGATCCCCACAGTCCAAAACCTGATACCAAAGACCGGTAACACTATCCCGTACTTTGGCTAAGGCCTCGATAAGCTCATGGAGGATTTCAAGCAAACGCAGCCGATTCCGATGAGCCTCAGTAAGAAAATCCAATGTATCCACTAAACCCATCAGATACCATCCCATCGCCCGGCCCCAAAAACACTGGGAAAGGCCGGTGGACGGATCGCACCAGAACTGTTCCCGCTTTTCATCGTAGGCATGATATAACAGGCCGGTTCGGGAATCCTTTGTGTTCTTTTCACAGATGATAAATTGGCGAGTTACATCGTCGAATTCAGCTTCATCCCCGAATTCCTTGATATATTGGGCATAAAACGGCGCTCCCATATAAAGGCCATCCAGCCAAATTTGATACGGATAGATCAATTTATGCCAAAAAGCTCCTTCTGACGTACGGGGATGCATCCGCAATTGGTCCCGTAAGGAATCCGCTGCTTGACGATACCGTTCATCTCCGGTTTCCCGGTAGAGATCAAACAAGAGTTTGCCATTATTGATATTGTCAATATTGTAATCCGCCGGATAATAATTTTGAATCGTTCCTTGGGGATCCACAAAACCATCGATGTAATCCTTGACTGCGTTAAAATACCTGGAATCACCGGTAACACGCCAAAGATCCAAAAATCCTTTGAATACCACGCCATGTTCATAGGCCCATTTTTCCGCATGGGGCAACGGCCGCTCCATCACTGACTCTGCCATATGAACTGCCCACATCATTGGCGTATTTTTTTGAACATTTGTCGATTCTATCACACAAAGGCCCCCATTCTCCAATCTTATCCCATATCATACCATGGTTCTCGGAATTGTGAAACCGTTAATAGAAACTACATATAAATTTAAAAGCCAACCCTATAGGTTGGCTTAAGATTAACTGTCGCCGCGATCCGATACATCGACTCCCTGACTTTCAATGGCTTCTTTGATGGACTGAACAGTAATCATCCCGGGAGTATAACCTACATTCACTTTGTTTTCATGAAAATCAATTTGAACTTGATTTATTCCCTCCATTTGTTCCAAGGCATGCCGAATTCGTTCCCCCTTTTCGGGGCTGATCGGATCGACCACATCAAAATTCATATTCAAATTAGCCATTGTGATTCTCCTTCGTTTTGGATTAGTATTCCTCAACAAAGTTCCAACTATGGCATGAATTTAGCTAATTTGAAAAAATTACTCTTTCAATTTGAAAATTTCGCAACTTTCTTTAAACCCTCAAGGCTCTTTAGAACACGACTTAACACCTGATCCATTTCCGCCAGATACTGCCGGGCACGATCTTCTTCCCCGGCCAAACAAGCATTTACCGTTTCTTTTCCCAACGCATGAAGCTTGATATGATACTGCTCCAACTCGATAAAATCACGGGAACTCTTGACTTGAGGATCCTTAACCGAATAGTACCAGGTTCCCAATTTACACGTCCGATAATCCCCGATTTTCTCCGGATCCAGTTGCTCATATCCTAATAACATATTATAAATCCGCCATACATAGACCACATGATCGGTTTGATACAATTCAATCCATTCCACCGGAGATAAGGCTGAAGAAAAACGGGCCAACCTGCCTCGGACATTGTCCACCAAACGGCTGATATTAAAGAGTAATGCCCCTGTGTTATTGCAATATCCCACTAGCCGGTTAGCCTCAGAGGACAACCCGCTAATTTCATGGATAAAGGTATTTGTTGCCGTACTTTGCTTCTCCATATTTTCTGCAATCCGTTGAATCATATCGCTGATATCCTGAACGACTTTACTTATTTCACTCACCGATTGAACCACATCTTCAATCATTTGTCTCCCTGAACTTAATTGCTTGGACATCACGTTAATTCTCACAGCAAACTGGTCAATATCCTCATGAAGTTCCCCAATATTTTTTTCAATTTCCAAAACGGAATCTTGGGTATGGTCTGCCAACTTTTTCACTTCATCGGCAACCACGCCGAATCCGCGGCCTGCCTCTCCGGCCCGGGCTGCTTCTATTGCTGCATTAAGTGACAGTAAATTAGTTTGACTGGCGATGGCTTTTACCATATCTGCGATCTTGGTGATTTCACCCGTCCGTGCCCTAAAACTGTTGACCTGTTCATTAATTTGAATAAAATCAGCAAACGATTCTTTTACATAATCAATGGAATTACTAATCGCAGTGACGATCTCTACCGACTTTATCTTGGCTTCTTCGGTATAACTGGTAATCTCCTGGACAATTCCAGAAATATTTTGTATCGATAGATTTAGGCTGGAACCGCTACTTTCCATCGTTTTTAGGGATTGATTTTGTATCCTCACACTGGTCAACATATTTTTTACATAATCTACTTCCGTAACCAGATTGATAGCATTGTTCAAATCCATAACAGTTGTATTGTTATTATGTACGAAACGTTCCAACACCCTGTTCCATGCCCTGGCCAGATCCGTATTGGAAAACTCTGATTCATCAGCATTTACACTTTCGGTGGTATTTTTTTCAGTTTTATCCAGCGCTCGAACCATGAGCTGCAGTATTTTTTCTGCATCGCTTTCAGTTGAAATAACCTCCGATTGTTTTTTCCCCTTCCTGTTCCATAAAGCTAGCACACCATCGCTTCCTTTCATTTTTTCAGGATATACCTACCCTTCGGCTTAACATAACTTATTTCCCCAGTTAAATGGCTTTTTTACTTTCTTATTCATCGACAATATTCCACCAAAAATAGAGTCTTTTTGTGTAAAAAGAATGTTTCAAAAGATTCTATTTCTTACCAAACCTGTATCACCATCAAAAAATTAATCCTGGCGACGCCCGTGACGCCCGGATGGCGTCAGGGCTCGGCGACCCGGATGGTCCAATAGCCGAGCCTTACGACTCCCAGCCATAAAAACAACGAAGGCCTCGAGTTTCCTCAAAGCCTTCTAAAAAATTAATCCTGGCGAGGCCCGTGACGCCCGGACGGCGTCAGGGCTCGGCAACCCGGATGGTCCAATAGCCGAGCCTTACGACTCCCAGCCATAAAAACAACGAAGGCCTCAAGTTTCCTCAAAGCCTTCTTAAAAATTAATCCTGGCGACGCCCGTGACGCCCGGATGGCGTCAGGGCTCGGCGACCCGGATGGTCCAATAGCCGAGCCTTACGATTCCCAGCCATAAAAACAACGAAGGCCTCGAGTTTCCTCAAAGCCTTCTAAAAAATTAATCCTGGCGACGCCTTACTCTCCCAGCCGGTCGCCCGACAAGTACCATCAGCGCAGAGGGGCTTAACTGCCGTGTTCGGAATGGGAACGGGTGGTTCCCCCTCGCTATCATCACCAGGAAAATTGATTCATTTTTCATTAAATTCACAGGATTTGCACCCTGAAAACTGCATAGGAAATTGTTTCGTTCTTACCGAGAACCTCTTATTCATGCTAACACGTGCGGGGTATTAACATGAAGATTTAGGTTTCTGTGAAGACTCATTTAAGGTCAAGCCCTCGACTGATTAGTACCGGTCAGCTGAGTACATTACTGCACTTACACTTCCGGCCTATCAACCTCGTGTTCTCACAAGGAGTCTTACCAGGTTAACCCTGTGGGAGATCTTATCTTGAGGTCGGTTTCGCGCTTAGATGCTTTCAGCGCTTATCCGTTCCGCACATAGCTATCCAGCCATGCCACTGGCGTGACAACTGGGACACTAGCGGTGCGTCCATCCCGGTCCTCTCGTACTAAGGACAGATCCTCTCAAATCTCCTGCGCCCGCGGTAGATAGGGACCGAACTGTCTCACGACGTTCTGAACCCAGCTCGCGTACCGCTTTAATTGGCGAACAGCCAAACCCTTGGGACCTACTCCAGCCCCAGGATGCGACGAGCCGACATCGAGGTGCCAAACCTCCCCGTCGATATGGACTCTTGGGGGAGATAAGCCTGTTATCCCCGAGGTAGCTTTTATCCGTTGAGCGATGGCCCTTCCACTCGGTACCACCGGATCACTAAGCCCGACTTTCGTCCCTGCTCGACTTGTCTGTCTCGCAGTTAAGCTCCCTTATGCCTTTGCACTCGAAGCGCGATTTCCAACCGCGCGGAGGGAACCTTTGGGCGCCTCCGTTACTCTTTAGGAGGCGACCGCCCCAGTCAAACTCCCCACCTGGCAGTGTCCTTCATCCGGCTTACGGCTTGAAGTTAGAATTCCAGCAATGTCAGAGTGGTATCCCACTGGCGACTCCACACAGACTGGCGCCCATGCTTCTCTGTCTCCCACCTATCCTGTACAAACATTACCAAAACTCAATGCCAAGCTAGAGTAAAGCTCTACGGGGTCTTTCCGTCTAACCGCGGGTAACCAGCATCTTCACTGGTATTACAATTTCGCCGAGCCCCCTGTCGAGACAGTGCCCAAGTCGTTACGCCATTCGTGCAGGTCGGAACTTACCCGACAAGGAATTTCGCTACCTTAGGACCGTTATAGTTACGGCCGCCGTTTACTGGGGCTTAAGTTCGAAGCTTCGGATTTCTCCTAACCTCTCCCCGTAACCTTCCAGCACTGGGCAGGCGTCAGCCCCTATACGTCGTCTTGCGACTTTGCAGGGACCTGTGTTTTTGGTAAACAGTCGCTTGGGCCATTTATCTGCAGCCTCTTCACGCTCCACGAGCATGTCGCTTCACGCTACAAAGGCACCGCTTCTCCCGAAGTTACGCGGTTAATTTGCCGAGTTCCTTAACAGGGGTTCTCTCGCGCGCCTTAGTATTCTCTACCTGCCTACCTGTGTCGGTTTGCGGTACGGGCACCAGTTTCCTCGCTAGAGGCTTTTCTCGGCAGCTTGGGATCAGTCACTTCGCTTTGATATAATCTCAGCTCGTCGTCACCTCTCAGGCTTTCAGTGTGCGGATTTGCCTACACACTACCCTACTGGCTTGAACAGACATCCATCAGTCTGATGACCTACCCTTCTGCGTCACCCCATCGCTCAAACGGTACTTGGTGGCACTGGAATTTTAACCAGTTATCCATCGCCTACTCCTCTCGGCCTCGGCTTAGGTCCCGGCTTACCCTGAGCGGACGAACCTTCCTCAGGAATCCTTAGGCTTTCGGCGGATGGGATTCTCACCCATCTTTTCGCTACTTATTCCTGCATTCTCACTTGTATACCCTCCACCGCTCCTTACGGTACGACTTCAGCGAGTATACAACGCTCCCCTACCACTCCTGTCGGCTTCACCAAAAATTCGGTCTAGTGTTTTCGCTAGACTCATTTGGCGCTGCTTTCGCACCGCGAAATGTTGAATCCTTGGTGAAACCGACAGAAATCCTAAGCTTCGGTGTGATGTTTGAGCCCCGTTACATTTTCCGCGCAGGACCACTCGACCAGTGAGCTATTACGCACTCTTTAAATGAATGGCTGCTTCTAAGCCAACATCCTGGTTGTCTATGCAATCCCACATCGTTTCCCACTTAACATCAACTTGGGGACCTTAGCTGTAGATCTGGGCTGTTTCCCTCTCGACAATGAAGCTTATCCCCCACTGTCTGACTCCTGGACTTATTTAACGGCATTCGGAGTTTGAACGAGTTCGGTAACCCGGTAAGGCCCCTAGCTCAATCAGTGCTCTACCTCCGTTAAACTTCTTCCAAGGCTAGCCCTAAAGCTATTTCGGGGAGAACCAGCTATCTCCGGGTTCGATTGGCATTTCACCCCTAGTCACAGCTCATCCCATGCCTTTTCAACGACAATGTGGTTCGAGCCTCCATCCCGGGTTAACGGAACTTCACTCTGGCCATGACTAGATCACCCGGTTTCGGGTCTACCGCATCAAACTAGCGCCCTCTTCAGACTCGCTTTCGCTTCGGCTCCACATCTTCTGCTTAACCTCGCTTGATACGGTAACTCGCAGGACCGTTCTACAAAAAGTACGCCGTTACACTTGCTAATAGCATTGTGCTTCGACTGATTGTAAGCACACGGTTTCAGGTTCTCTTTCACTCCCCTCCCGGGGTTCTTTTCACCTTTCCCTCACGGTACTGGTTCACTATCGGTCGTCAGGTAGTATTTAGCCTTGGGAGGTGGTCCTCCCTGCTTCCCACAGGGTTCCTCGTGTCCCGTGGTACTCTGGATCCCAGTCGGAGTCTTTATCCTTTCGCCTACAGGGCTTTCACCTTCTGTGGCCTACCTTTCCAGGTAGTTCGACTAGAATAAAGTTTTGTAACTCCACACGACTGGTCCGCAACCCCAACTTAGCAAGCTAAATTGGTTTGGGCTCTTTCCGTTTCGCTCGCCGCTACTCAGGAAATCGATTATTCTTTCTTTTCCTCCGGGTACTTAGATGTTTCAGTTCCCCGGGTTCCCTCTACCTACCCTATGTGTTCAGGTAGGAGTACTTACCCATTACGGTAAGTGGGTTCCCCCATTCGGACACCCCCGGATCTAAGCCTGCTTTCGGCTCCCCGAGGCTTTTCGCAGATTGCTACGTCCTTCTTCGGCTCCTGACGCCAAGGCATTCACCGTGCGCCCTTTGTAGCTTGACCTTTCTTTGGTCTTCTTTCGCCCTATTTTCGGTTCTCGTACGAAATTGTAATATAGTCAGTTACTCTCGTTACCCTTCTATATTACTCTTACTTCCTATGCAGTTTTCAAGGTGCAACGAGTCGTTTTTATGACCTTATTTATTCAATTCGGAATAAAAACGATCTCGCGGCCGATAGAGTCGTTTTTGTTAAAAAACGAGCTCGTTAGGCCCCAGAGATGAACCCTGGAAACTAAACAGTAATGCGAGACTAGTAAGTATCGACCATAGGATATGATTCTCTTCTTCAAGAGAACCATTTCTCCTTAGAAAGGAGGTGATCCAGCCGCACCTTCCGATACGGCTACCTTGTTACGACTTCACCCCAATCATCGACACCACCTTAGACGGCTGCCTCCTTTCGGTTAGCTCACCGGCTTCGGGTGTTGTAGACTTTCGTGGTGTGACGGGCGGTGTGTACAAGGCCCGGGAACGTATTCACCTCGGTATGCTGACCCGAGATTACTAGCGATTCCGACTTCACGGAGTCGGGTTGCAGACTCCGATCCGAACTGAGACCGGTTTTAAGCGATTTGCTTACCCTCGCAGGTTCGCTGCGCGCTGTACCGGCCATTGTAGCACGTGTGTAGCCCAGGTCATAAGGGGCATGATGACTTGACGTCATCCCCACCTTCCTCCGGTTTGTCACCGGCAGTCTCATTAGAGTGCCCGGCCGAACCGCTGGCAACTAACAATAGGGGTTGCGCTCGTTGCGGGACTTAACCCAACATCTCACGACACGAGCTGACGACAGCCATGCACCACCTGTCTCCTCTGTCTCCGAAGAGCCTACGCTATCTCTAGCGTATTCAGAGGGATGTCAAGACCTGGTAAGGTTCTTCGCGTTGCTTCGAATTAAACCACATGCTCCACCGCTTGTGCGGGCCCCCGTCAATTCCTTTGAGTTTCAACCTTGCGGCCGTACTCCCCAGGCGGGGTACTTATTGTGTTAACTGCGGCACGGAAGGGGTCGATAC